>Ga0310345_10001126_pt1 | contig 31489 bp, 31 predicted proteins | sample HC15DNA20500_MG_FD_204667 | JGI IMG/M metagenome (GOLD analysis project Ga0310345, IMG submission 204667) | Marine microbial communities from station ALOHA, North Pacific Subtropical Gyre - HC15-DNA-20-500_MG | ecosystem: Environmental > Aquatic > Marine > Oceanic | place: Pacific Ocean: North... | reverse complement strand
ATCCATATTATTTCGTTGCGCTTCGGGTCCAAAGCGATGGTCTTAGTCATCGCCTGCTCTTTGGCCTCTCTGGACCTCTTGATGTTGGTCTCGTTCTGTACAACGAGACCCTCTACGTGGGAAGCCACCTGCTGGTCTACCCGACTGAAGAGGTCGGGGTGGTGTTCAAGCACCCCGACCGTCTCCACATCGAATGCGAATGCTCCCTGAGACTGTATCTCAGAGACCAACTCACGGACCTCCGACAAGGAGGACACGTGGTGGAGGCCGGAGCCAAGGAGAGAGGACACGGTCCAACCCCCACCAGTGCCTTCAGCCTGCTCCAATGTCTTCGTTGACAAGGGCGACCATTTCCTCGTAGGTGGACACTCGGATGATGTCAGCATCGTATGCCTTGCTCAGAGAGCGCTCCAGAGAGTCCTCAGACAACTCTTCCATGCCCCACTCGTCTGAAAGGTCTCGTGCCTTGATGAGTAGGTGGTTGTACTGGGTCTGTGGTCCAGTACCAGAGCGACTGACGGCCCAGTAGTGCTTTGACAGGGGACCCTGACGCTCGTCCTCGTTGAAGTTCCTCAGCGTGGCGATGACCCGGGTACCTGCCTCGTAGGACCTGAGTACCTGCTCTTCACCACGCTCCATCAGGAGCACATTGAAGGCGAACAGGGGGCGGGGGCGATTGCCTGCGTCACACAGGGGGCACCCACGGTCGTCCATACCTTCGCGGCACACGAAGGACTTCTGCCCAGTTCGGTTGACCCAGTGCTGCCTCCACGATGCGTAAGGAGCATCCTGAAGAAACTTGATGAGGACCGGCTCTGGTCCGGTCTTAAGGCGAACGGCATAGTTGGCGTCCTCCCGCTTGATCGTGTCCACAGCGCCCCACCCTGATCGGATGATCTTGCGAGTCTCCGGTGCGGGTGCTGCTTCTTCGGCTACTTCATAATCCAATGGCATATCGTATCTCTTCTCTGTCGTTACACCGGCCATTTACTGGCGGTGTGTTCCTTAAAGCCGACCCAGTCGGCCTTCTTACTGATGTTGAGGTTATACGCCTCAACCGCCAAAAGCAAGAACTCTACCTGCTCCCGGCTATACAGGCGACGACCCTTAGGCTCGCCTGACAACTGCGCCCCACGGGGAGGGGGTGTCCTGTAGTTGGCCTGAGGTATCCACCCATTACGTTCCCACATACGAATAGTGACTGGCTTCCTGCCCAGCACCTTGGCCAGTTCTCCGATGGGGTAGAACGTCCTAAGTTCCCCACCCACACGGTACACCTTGCCACGTCGGAGGTCGTCCCCGCCGAGGACGGTGTCCTGACTAGGGCTATCTTCCCGATTTCGCGGGGGGGTACTACCCGGATAATCAGGAATATCAGACAACTTACCTACGTCGGAGTCGTCAGTGAGGTAGGAGTGGTCCCGGTTCAGTAGGTCGTGGAAGTAGTCCTTAGCCTTAGAACTCATGCCTTAAACGCCCATGTCTCTCGTTCTATGTAGAACCCGTTCACGATGTCCCGCATGTCAGGATGGTCCCATGCTAGCCCAAGAACCTTGTCCTCCACAAGCACCTCCACCACCTCGCTGACCTTATCCCACATCTCCTTACCCTGCTCCTTGGCCCACGCCTCACAGGCCTCTGAGTCGAAGATGGTACTGACCCGACGCTCCCTCTTCAGTTTGTGGTCCCCCACCTCAAACCAGCGGTGCCCATTCTCCCCCTCATACCCACGTTCGTCCACTAGTTCTATCAGTTGCGACTTTAGTCCATCGGCACGCTTCTTTGATGTATCGGCCATCTCCTTGGCAGCCTTGTATTCCTGCACGAGCCGCAGATTGAATGCGGCGTCGTCACCCTCGGTCCACTCGCAGTCGTCCATCATACCTCCGATGTATGTAAGAAGTCGGACAACGAGCCCAAAGTGATCTCGTACCGACCTTGGGCATCATAGCCCTTGTCAATGAATGCCCGATTGATCAGGCGCTTCTCTTGGAGCATATCGTACTGGCGTTCTTCGATGCTGCCCTTCATCACAAATGAAGTCACCGTAACGTGCGGGAACTCAGAGGACAGCCTGATGATACGTGACTCACGTTGATCCAACTTCCCTGCCGACCACGGTAGGTCGTAACTTATCAGATGGTTCGCCATCGGGAGGTCAACCCCGTAGCCCCCAGCGTCAGATGACAGGAAGACCCTAGTGTTTGGATCTTCAGCGAACTTAGTCTTTGACCGCTCCTTATCGTGGGATGACATACCTCCCATGAACTTGGTGCAGGTCGTGAACTTGGAGAGGGCCTCGTCCAGTAACCGTAGGTTCTGTCTGAAGAATGAGAATATAACTACTTTGTTACTCTCTTCCTCTTCCAAGATGTCCCTCACGTACTCCACCACGGCATCCAACTTCGGGGACCTAGTAACGGAACGGAGCCATCCGTTGTTCACCACCTGAGAAGCATAGGCGCTACCCTCGCCGCCGCCCGAGGCATACAGGTCAGCGGAGGCACGAACTAGGTCAGGGCTATCACAGAGCATCCTGAGTACCGTAAGGCGGGACATGATCTCCCCTTGGGCCTTGTTATCCATGGCATTGTAGTGCCTCCACAAATCGAATCCACGACCCACCTTACCAATGGCCTCGTTGATCTTCGTCAGTAGATCCTTGGTTATATCACGGTAGACCTTGGCACCAGACACGTCGAAAGGTACCGGCACTACCTTAGTGATCAGATCAGGCAACTGATCCTTGATGTCCTCACGGGTCTTACGGATCATCACATTGCTTAGACTACTGCTCAGATTATTTAGGTTTCTGTACCTGATGGGCTTGCCCCAGCGGTCCCTAACAATAAAGGTACGGTCGAAGAGGTCGAACCTGCCCAGCACAGCGGGGTCCACGAACTCCATTATGGAGAACAGTTCCTCCGGTCGGTTCTCAATCGGCTGGCCTGTAAGGGCAAATCTGTACGGAACCCTCTTCCCTACCTTCTTCAAGAACTTTGACCTCTTAGCAGCATGGGACTTGATCATAGTTGCTTCGTCTATGACGATAGCATCAATACGAATGCGCTCAAGGTACTTGGAATCATTCTGTAACAACTCAGCGTTGACCACGATGTACTTGCAGGAGATTGCAGCCCTCCAGAGTACCTCCCTAGCCTTGGGAGTGCCATCTATGACCACGGCTCTGGAGGTGGAGAACTTGTTGATCTCAGAGAGCCACTGATACTTCAGAGATGCAGGTACTACGATCAATGCCCTACTGATCTCATCCTGCTGTACGAGGGTCTCCAAGGTGGCTATGGTGGTCGGAGTCTTGCCCGACCCCATGACCATGCACAGCATCATTGTGCCACGGTCGCTCATTAACTCTCGCGCTTCCTCTTGGAAGGGGTAGAGTTCTCCCGTGAATCCCATCACAGCCACCATGGGATCGGGGAGGTGCCAGTTATAGCACCTTCTATATCATCGTTCGTCATGTCGCCAATATCCTTCGCATTAGTATGTTCGTAGCGCAGGAAAGTAATGCCTTTGCGGGGCCTAGGACATTCCCTAGCGACCCTCTCAGCAGCACAGATACCTGCTTCGTCGTTGTCAAGCGCTATTACTATTGTATCAGCCCGGCGAGACACTAAGGACATCTGTTCCTTGCTCACGGATGCTCCGAACGTAGCAAGACCCTGTACACCCATGCCCAATCTCACAGAGGCCAGACGCACTACGTCCAGAGGTGACTCCAACAGTACTGCTGTGTGTGCTCTGAACAGGTGCAGTCCGAACAAGGTTTGGGACTTACTTACACCCGTGGGTACATTTCTGAAGTAACCCTTACCCTTGGCTTGCCATCCCCATAGGTCCCCCCGGGGTGACATGATCGGGATGATCCAATGACGTGGCTTTGGGTCCCACCTGATGCCATGGCGGTAGGCGGTGGTTTGATTGATACCACGGTGATGCAACAACTGTTCAGGGACCTCAGTGAACCTCCTAAAGGCGTCCACGTCTGGCTTTGGGGGTGGGCTATCCTGCGGGGTGTTTCCCTCACGCAGGCTATCCAGCCCGGTTTCTAGTATGAACTGGTTGACCTCGGTAACATCGTCGCTGCTGCCAGTCAATGTGGACACCAGATGGGGCAGATTACCCCTTGCACCACAGGAATAGCATATCCACAGACCGGTATTACTATTCATGGACCAAGAGGGGCTGCCGTCCTCACGTCCAGTGGTGTACACGTGTACTGGACAGTGACCCCCAATCTCTGAGTCACCTACGGTCGTTATGTTCACGCCCATTCTGGACAGCACTTCCACTAGGGCATCACCAGTCGTTGAAATCATCACTATCCTCAGCCTCGTAGTCGTCGTCGTCACCTATCTCTGAGAAGTCCATCGTGTCCCAGTCCCACTTGATGGTTACCTCACCGTGTGGGGAGGTACGGGACAGGAGCACCCTAACGATAGAACGGTCGTCATAGTCAGGGTCCCGTTCCACTGACATGACTATGTCAGAGTCCTGCACAAACGAAGAAGAGTAACCGATGGCGTCAGCAGTAACACGCCTGCTGGTACGACTGCTCAACTTGGAGGCCAGAACCTGAGTGGTCACCACGATGGGTACCTTGTATTGCTGTGCCAGACGCTTGAGTGATCTGGTGATGTTGGTCAGGGCCTGCGGGCTACCCTTGGGTTCCCCGTGCTCGTCGTCCATCATGTACACCCCATCCACAAACACGATGCCGGGCTCATGCTGCTTGATCTTCGCAGAGAGACTGGACACCGTGGTGCTGGACGCAATGTCCTCAACAATACGGAACGGGCTCCTGTTCTTCCTCATCCGTAGAGCCTTGTCTAGGCGAGCCACCTCGTCCTTGGTGGACATTCCACGCATAAGGCCAGTATGGGATACCTTGGCCACGAAGGAGTCATACCTAGCCGCCTGCTCTTCCGCACTCATCTCAAAGGACACCATCAGGGGTGACACACCATTGGTATTAGCGGATACCGCCATGACCATCGCAAGCATGGACTTACCCCGCTTGGCCTCACCCACGAAGGTGATCAACTGTTGCGGCCTAATGCCTGCTGTCAACCTATCTAGCCCCGGGAAGCCAGTGGACAATCCTATTAACTCATCTGGTCTATCCCGCATGTCGGCGTACTTACTGAGCCTATCCTCCCACTCACTAATCAGATCCACGTCCTTGGACTGTGATGTTACTGCGGAAACATCCTGTAGACCCGATGACAGGTGACGTATCGCCCCTTCTGTGTTCCCATCCTTGAGACTCACCAGAGCCTCGGTCATCAATCCAGTCACGGTGGTACTGCGGTGACCTTCTATGACCTCGTCTACCAGACGACTGAGTGTCTCTCCAGATGAGTCACCGACTGTGACAGATGGGTGCTCGTCCTGCATGACCCTCTGGGTTGGGACAGACCCATGCTTCTGCCAAAACTCCAGCATCCACGACCAGATTGGCTGGTTTGGGACGGAGAAGTGGACAGCCTGTACCCCCTGTGCTATCGCTTCTGAGAGGGACCCGTCTGATAGTACCTTACTGATAAGGAGGTGTTCAGCACTGGCCACTACAGGACCCACTCCCTAGAGGGTGACGCCACCCTTGCTCTAATACCCAAGATGCGTGCCTGCTCCTCTGTGGCCACGTGTACCCTCATGGACGGACTGTGGTACTTCATTTCCTCACGAATCTCGTTGATGTCAGCAAAGAGGTAGACCGGGACGGACACGCCCTTACGGGCCAACCACCCGTCGATGGCGTTATCAGCGCCTGCTGGAAGCATAGTGTATACCTCAACCCCGACTCCACGTCGTAGGACACTATCAATCAGAGACTTGATAGGCAACTCATGTGGTTGCCACATGCCGATGTACCTGTGCCACTCATGTTGACGGGCAGCAGTTGCTGCTCTCATCTTCTGCACCACTTTGGTAGGAGGTGCAGCCAAGACACCCTCAAACAGACAGGCCTGTTTGATGGGGGCTTCTGGGTGAATGTTGTTACCTTCCAACTGGCCTACTCCTCTGATCAGCGCTATCTACGATAGAAACCGCAAGGCTGGTACCACGCACAAGGGAGTCGAACTTAGCGTTGACTGCCATAATCAGGGGAGACTCTGTTGGCTGGTTTGGGTCCCTCTTGTTGGTCAGCGTGACAATGGTAACTAGTTTGTTCTGGACCCGGGACTCCAGTAGGTCGGTCAGTTCACGTCTAGCGAACTCCGTGTCCCTGACAGAATCTACATCGTCAAGAACTACCACGTCGTAAGCAGAACGAAGATAATGGAGAAGGTTACCGTCAGGATAGTTGTCGGGTAGGACCCCGTCATTGTTCCTAGACTCATCCAGAGCACGAATGTAGTTGTTGGTAGTGATGTAGCGACCACACTGCCGATAGGACCGGATGGCAGCACGTAGAGCAGCGACCGCCAGATGGGTCTTACCTGATCCGTGTGTTCCTACCAACTGTAAGCCGATACCCTTCTCCCTGTGGTCCTCGTAGTTCCGTAGCCATTTGAACACGGTGTCGTGGGCGTACTTGTCCCCACGCTCCACGTCATAGTTTTCTAGGCGTGCGCCTGTAAGGGACAAAGGGATACAAGCGGACTCGGTGCGCTCATCAATGGTCTGGCCCTTGAGCCAGCGGGTACTACGTATTGGCTCAGACACCCTCTGGCCTTCCATCGTCAATAAACACCACGTCTATCTTGCCCCTGTTAACCTTATTCAATAATGCTTGGCGGTTGGCTAGGAAAGCCTTCCATGCGGGCACATCAGATTTACCAGTGCCCCCAAGTTCCCCAGCAAACACGGTGATCATACGCTTGATGTCGTACTCACTCAGACCGTGAGTGTCAAGCATGTCCTTGAAGTGCTTGCTGAGTGCCTTGCCGTTCACCTGAGACTGGATGGACATGGGGTTCAGCATCTCTACCTCTGTCCTGAAATACGTTACCAGCCGGGCCAACCTACCCCCTGAAGACTTCTGAGTGGGTTCACTCTTGTCAGTGTCTTCACCTAGGGTTTCCAACTCGTCCCAGTCATCGACAGCCACGGGGTCCTCCATGTTCACCTTGTACACACCGGTCTTACGGTAGCCATAGTGACGGGAGATCACTCCCTCGTCTAGCAGCGTAGCCAATGATCTCTTTACCGTGCTGGTTGAGCATCCCAGTCTCTCAGCCAGTCTGGCCGAACTTATGGTAGTACGGTATGTGTTGTGGTCCATGAGGACCACCAGTTCCACCAGTGTGGCTATCGCTGAGAAGTTACCTCTCAACTTTGACTGCACCCACACCGGGTACTTTCCGAAAGTGGACATCCTCTGATGCCTTCCGCTCAGAGGGCCTACTCAGACCACACCACCGTGTTCAAGAGGTCCCACACGTTCAAGAGGGGTATCGACGTGGTGAAGGATCTACCCGTCGGAAGTACCACGACCATAGTGGCATACTGTGACTCGTCGGTTTCCTTCTCCTTGTTGACGAACTGGAGGATCTTGGCCTCCATTTCCTCAATGTCGGATTCCATCTCCTCAGAATCCTGTACATCCTCGTCTACCACAGGGGTGTCCCCAAGGGACTTGTCCAACTGCTTCCTGACCCCGGGAGGCATGGCCTCAAGGTCCTCGTCGGTGAGAGGTTCTATCTCGTCCTTCTGATCCACGACGGTGGGTGTCGTGGACTCCACCGTGATAGGTATCAGTCCGTTGGTCAGGTCCAGCAGGGGGTGCCCCCGGTCGAAGTACTCGCAAGAGAGCCACTCATGGCCAACGGCGTCCTCCGAGTCCCACAGCACCAGCGCCGTGGAGTCGGGCGGTACATTGTCGAAGTTGAGGTCTGGCTGATCAGAGCCACTCTCCTTCACCACGATGCACTTACTCAGGAGAGCAGGGTGTGGCATGTCCCTCACCTTAGCCAGAATGGTGAACGTAGCGTCATCGTCCACTAGGAAGTCGTAGACCTTCTTCATCCCTGCCGTTGGCTCCGTGGACTTGCCACCCATCCACGGGACGTAGAAGTGGGTGTCCCTGCCCAAGTCCCTCAGGCCCGCTGAGATCACGTCGCCCGGGGCGTCACCTCGCCCGACAACTACGTAGTTCTTGACTTCAGCCATGTTCTGCTCCCTATCGAATGGTGCGACGTATTACAAGATCACCCAGCAAGGTCAGTAAGCGTAGCACCCCGTGGGCTCCCGATGCTAGCGTAGCGACCACCAGCCCGTCAACAATCAAGTTGGGGGTGCCCAGTAGTGCTGACACACCGTACCCGAGGACCACACCGGCCACAACCTTAACCCAAGGCATAACGGCTCGTGGTAGGGCCAGTTCCAGAAGGTGGACGGTCTTGGTGACCGCCAATGCTCCGACAATGTATTCCATATCCTGCCCGGCTTAGTTGCTGTTGGTGGTGATGGTCCCCTCAGTATACACACCCGAAGACCATGAGTGTGGATCGAACAGGTGTTCGTCCCCGGGGGAGGCATCGAACACCACCTGATGTCCATGGTTGGTGTCTGTGTGGTAGTTGGCAGAGGTCAGTTCCTTAGACATGGTAACCGGAAGGTTATGGAGCAGGGCCTTACGTATGGTAGCCCGGTTGCGATGCCTTACTGGGGTAAAGATAGAAGCACTGTCGTTCGCTGTGCTTGACCAGTAGTAGTCGCTGGTGACAGCACCACCAGAAATGTAGGAGTGACCCTCCAAGGTGGTGCCGTCAAAGTAGTCACCATCGTAGAAGGGTTGGAAGATCCACTTGTCCAGTGTGACAGAGGCGCTGTTGCTTAGGTCAACTACAATAACTGGATAAAGTTGCTCTACCCCGGTGTCCCTAAAGTCGAAGGTAGACGTGTCGTCGGATGGAAGTTGAGTAGTGGCAGCATACGATAGGGTAGTCACGTCATCAATGAACAAAGTGTAGGTGACACCCCCGGTAGTCTCCGTCAACTTGGTAACTACAGCATTGCTGTTGTCTTCGTCAATCAGTTGACCTGAAGAGTTAATCGTGAAGTTAGTGTCCGAACTACTAGTTTGTGGATCAATAACATTGGCCGTTCCGTCATGTACCGCTAGGTTGAACCTGTCAAACCTACTACCGCTGGATGGGTGGGTATCAACTCTGGTCAACTTCAGGCTAAACGACCTGAGTGACTTAGAGGTGCTAGCGTACAGTCTGGCACGGAACAGACCACCATTAACTGGTGTGGAGGTGGTGGTGAGCACGGCGTTGGCCTCTGCGGTTGATGGTGTTAGATAGAAGCCTGCACGTTGCTTGAACGCTCCCGTGGAGTAGTCCCCGCCTGTGGAGTCCTCGGTCAACGAGAGGTAGTAGTCAGCACTACTTGAAGCGTCGGTCACGAAGTACTTGGACTGGTCTGGAAGGGAACCCGCTGAGGTAGGCTCCTCACGGTATAGCCTGACCTTGGCAGTAGCCGCCGTAAGGCTGGCTGCTACTGATGAGTAATAGTGAATAGACCTCTTCACCTGAACTGGCTTACGTGGGAAGATGTAGGCAGTACCTGCATCGGAGGACCCGGTGGTAATGGTTACACCGGTAGCAGCACTATGGTCCACAGTTACGGTGCCAGCAGAAGCGCTGGTCAGGACGTTCCAAGTGCCACTGGACGACGGAGTACCCACGAAGCGTGGGTTGGTTACCAAGTTCATACGGCTAGCAGAGATGGTGAACTTGGCCCGCTGGTAAGCAGAAGTAGGGGATGCCCCTGTATTGGTAAACTCTCTACAACTAACCTCCGAGTCTGATAGTACAGACAGCAGTGACACCAAGGCGTCTGCTCGGCCCTTCTGGTCGTAGTACCTGTCGGAGTCATAGATCAACTCCCGCAACTGGTAAGGCCGCATCTCCGCTGAGGTGTATGGTAGGCCAAAGGAGTTGGCCAACCGGTCAAGGGAGTCGTAGTGAACACGGTACGGGTCCTTAGCCACCATCAACTCGTCCACCAGTGACCTGAAGTAGTCAGCCTCCCACCCGAACACCTCAATGTACTTCTGGAGGTGGCCTAACCCCTCAGTCCTATCTAGGTAGCGGTAGTACTTTGGAACATGCTTGAACATGGCCTCACCCATACCGTGCCTCGTGGGTATCAGGACAGAGGTAACGGCTACCCTAGAGATGTACGTCAAAGCATTAGAATCAATGTATCGAAAGAACAGACTGTAGTAAAGCCAGTTGCTCAGTTGTGTGTCGTTACGCACACCATCATGTCTCGCTGGAGTAACTCCATCGTTGGTTGGGGTGTACAGTGCCAACTGATCCCCGTCGTTCCACAACTCAGGGTACCCATCCCATGCGTACCTTATCTGGATCTCTGCAATGTTGATGTTGCCAGAAGATGGGGTACTGGCGTCAAGCAGAGTCTCTGCTGACCAGCCCACCTGCAAACCCCACTCACTGGACTCCTCCGTGTAGGACGTAACCTGTGCAGAGATGGAGGCAACTGAAGTAATGCTGATAGGAGCAACATAGTTATCCGAGCGGAGGCCAGCCTCCCCTGAGGTGGCCCTAAGTTCAGGATCAGTAGTGGTATCCCTAAGCCGGAGGGAATCTACCATTAGGAGACGCCCCCGGTAACTCCAGCGTAGGTGATTGTACGGATAACAGGCAGGTACACTTGGCTAGCATTCGTTGCAGTAATGGTGTAGTCTCCCAGACTAGAGCCACCCCCCGAAGATCCTAGGTTACTCAACGTAACACTTGTAACCCCAGCAACAGCGTTGGCGGCTGACTCTATCAAACTACGCTTGACGATCTGGTTGAACTCCACAGCGTCCCATGTGAACAGGGCCTGAATGGCAGAAGTGATATTATTCTTCACCTCTGTCTGGTAGTACCCATCCTTCACTACCACCGAACTGAAGTCAACGTACACGTTTGAGAAGTTGATGGTGGTGCTGATCTGATTCACAGTCACACCTAGTACCGACCTACCTGAAAGGTACGTACCCAAGTTACTGTGGATCTCTGTACCTGCGGTGCCGAAGTCTGCCGTGAGGGACAAAGCAGTGCCACTATCGCGCGTTTCAAAGTCTGGATAGTTGGGTAAAGCAACGTAGTTCACCGTTACCGCACCAGAGGCTACTGAACTAATGGCGTATGCCTTGGTGACACCAGAGAATCCCTGTATCAACGAGGTGTAATCCGCCAGCGTGACTGCCCGGTCCTGTGACCTGCGTAGGGTGGGGGCGTTTGCCTTAATGGACGTGATGGACTCGGGGTCGTTGCCCCCTACACCAGCCGTGGAACTGTTGATGTATATGTGGGTGACGGGGCTGTCCAGTGCAGTTATAGCATTAGCCACCACATTACCCAGAACGCCCTGACCCACCCGGTAGGTGGCCGTGATGGTGCTGCCCGAGGGGGGTACCAGCCCGTTGATTCCATTGCCCAGAACCACAACGGTACTATCTGAACTATCCGTCATTGTGGTGAACGCAGGGGTGTCGGAAGCAATGTTTGTGAGACGCGGGGTGTACTGATAGGTGGTGGTTCCCACGAGGAGGGACAGTGAGTTTGGAATAACCTTCTTCTCTGATAGCATGAAGGTGCCCCCTGCACCACCTAGGTAGTTGAGGGTGATGGTTTCCTCCACGTACCGTCCCTCCAGTACGGCGACCGGTATACCTGCGCCTGAGGTGGTGGACGCATCAATGTCCACAGCCCCTGTGGACGCAAAGTAAATGGTAGACGTGGAACTGGTCGCAGGCACCACGAACTGTGTGTCCTTGGGGATAGTGATGACTGCGGCAGAACTGTTGTATAGTCGCACCGTGGACGAGGCGGCTACTCGTTGATTGGGGTTGTACCCAAGAATACGAGCGAGAGCATGTACCGATCCAACCTGCGTGGCTGTTGACAGGAAAGACTCGTTGTGGGCCTTGTCCACATAGTAGTTCTGGATGTCAGCAATGTAGGACCATAGGTCCACCAGCACCATGGCAAAGTCAGAAGACCCTCCCCGTGACCACTCAGGTATGGTTGCCCTAGCACGACGGATTAGATCATCCTTGACGGACTCAAAGTCCCTGCTGGTGTAGTCAGTAGCCATCGGGTTTCCTTAGATCGGAGAGAATACGTTGAGTGCGTCTGGGGTGGCAATAGACACAGACATGGTGGAGGAAGTTGGGTCTCCATTAAGTTTGTACGTGACGTTAACGTAGAGTGTGGACTGTGGGTCTTCAGTACCCCCACCCTGAGGTACAGACTCTGGCTGGTCTGTGATTGATAGTGAACGAACAGAGCAGTTGGACGTATTACTATTTAGCATGGCCAGTGCCTCCTCCTTGTAGTCCGCTACTACTAGGTTGTCCAAGGTTGTGAACAACAGTCTAGTAGTAGATGCTCCGTACCCGGGGGCCATGACACGCTCGTACTGCTCAGTCATCAGTACGTTGATGATCTCCTGACGAGCAATCTTATGTGGATCGTCAGTGTTCTGGAGGGACCCCCCAGAGAACGTGAACGGTACAGAAATGGTACGCAACTTAACCCTCTACTATTAGTTTGGCCCATGTGGCTGGGCCAACGATTCCGTCTACTGTGAGTTTGTTCACCCGCTGGTACCGTTTAACTGCCCTAGTAGTCATTCTACCAAAGATACCGTCCGGTGTCCCGGCATTAATGCCTATCTCACCTAGTTTACGCTGCATCACCCGAACTGCCTCGTTACGACTACCCCTCTTAAGAGGAGCAGTACTAACCATAGTGTACAAACTCTGTACGTACAGGACGACGGCTGCCCAGTCCGTCTTGGGCTCCTTCTTCTCCTCTTTGGCTGGCTTCTTGCCCATAGCCGGGGCATCGAACCATTCTGTTGAGGCACGAGGCTGATGGTGCCACCACTCTCCGTCAACGGTGGGATGTAGCCCGTACTCCTTGGCAATGGCGTTGATTTCCCATGTGGCTAGGTCCTTGTTCAGGCGATGGAAGTCAACCGCATAGCAAAAACCATCGTCCTGAGACATATGCCAACTTCCTCTCCAGATCCCAACACCATTCAAGGCTTTAGGACCAAACCTTCTGTCGGGGTTGGCCGCTAGGTTCCCGCCCTTGAGGTACCTCTTGTAGAAGTACATCTGTTGTGCGTAGGAACGACAGCCCGAGGAGATGGAGACACGCCCGCTAATGCGGGGGTCCGCAAAGAATGCCTCCAGCCGCTGCTTAAAGCGGGGGTGTAGTAGTGAAAGGTCTACGCTGCTCTTGGTTGTAGGTATCATGCTGACTCCAGTACTGCTATGCGGGCTTCTGCCGCATCTAGTTTAGTTGATATTTCCTGTAATGCTTTAGTAATAACGGGGACAAGTTCCGTGTAGCGTAGCGACTGGGTATACGACTCGTCCACGGCTGCCATGACTTGTCCCTCAGGTAGTTCTTCCGCTGCAAGCGCTGGCTGATGAACATTGCACCACAAAGCCATAGCGGTGGCATCATCTCCAAGCACAGCCTCTATTTCTTGAGCAATAAAGCCATGATGAGTTCTAACACCGGACCTGCCTTCAGTCTCAACCCACTTGTATGATACAGGACGTACAGCATTTATGAAATCAAGGCCGAGGATGGAATCTACAACATCTGTCTTCTGCGAAACATCTGAAACGTGGACGCCACCATCATGTGTGTACACATTATTCGATAAATACAGGTTCTTCCACTTAAGAGCGCCAGTACTGAAACCGAGGTTCCACTCATCAGTAGTATCAGGAACCCAATCTTCATAACATATGTTGTAACTAGTTGCTGTAACGATCCTAGGGGTAGTTCCGTTGTAGATGGTTGTATGACCACCCGTCCAAGCGGTCACTCCATAGTTGGCCTCATTATTCGCACGCAGATAGGCGCTACCTGAAGAGTCGATCATCAAACCACCACCGGAGCCACCCTCTATCCTCTTTGTGCCCGTTCCCAAGTTGAGGGTTCCGGTCATCGTCCCGCCGCCAAGTTCAAGGTACGTACCGCTGTGGTTGTGGCTTGATGTAGCGTACACACCACTGTGGTTATGACTGGTAGTTGAATACCCGGAGAGGTCGATGCTGACCGTCCCGCTGGACTCCGACAGGGGGGAGGAGAACGTGTAGGTGGTACCCCCACCAACCGCAGACCCATCCCATTTCAGTGTTCCGCTCTGGTTGTACAACCTGTTGGTTGTGGTAGATGGAGCACTGTTCTCCAGTTCGATTCCGTTGTGGGGCACAGACACAAAGTGGGTGTCGGCTGTACCCAGCGAAATGTCCGGTGATTCAATACTGACAGCACCGTCTCCCCTAATGGTGGCGGTGCCAGTCCCTGTATCCTCTAGAAGTATCTGTGGGTTGCTGTCGTCAGTTCCGATGTTGACGTAGGAACCGCCCCCGACGTAATGCTTGATGGTCATACCGGGGCGAGTGGACCCCTCCATAGCGGGCGCAAGTATCTGAAGATTGGAATGAACGGAGGGGGAAGTCACTCGGTTGATGGCTATGTAACCGGCCACCGTCTGATCCTCCACCTCAAGTTCTAGGAACGCGGTGGTTCCACTATTCGACAACCTCATAAGAGTATCCGCGTCTGCTCCAGTACCCGGTACAAGGATGGTGGAACCTGTGATGGTCCCACCTACGAGGGCAGCACCATTGATAATCCCGCTAGTGGCTGTAACCGTTCCGGTGAGTGTCAAGTCTGACGCAGTCACCGCCCCAGTATCAGCGACTGTGAACTTAGGACTGATTGCAGGGACGTTGATAGACCCAGCAGTGATAGCAGCACCAGAGATGGTTCCAGCACTGATGCTGGCCCCGGACAATGCCCCTCCGAAGGTACCCGAAGCACCGGTGATCGACCCAGTGAACGTACCTGAGGCCCCTGTGATGCTTCCAGTGAACGTCCCCGAAGCCCCTGTGATACTACCAGTGAAGGTGCCTGTGGTCCCGGTGATGTTAGCGCCAGTCAAATCACCCTTGAAGAATGCGTTACCAGAGGTGTCTATGTAGAACTGCTTGGCGTGGATAGACCCCCCGCTAGAGATGGTGATACCCCCACCATCGGCGTACCCACTGGTGTCTTTGGTGCCTGAGTACAGGGAGTCCGCATCAATGGTCCAGCCCCCGATCTCCCCAGCAGTAGCAGTAACCGTCCCGGTCACCGCCAAAGTTGAGCCGTCCCATGTCAAGGTATTGGTACCACTACCCTTCAAGTAGAACTTACCGGTGTAGTCCATGTAGGTACGCCACCCGTCGGACCCGTTGGAGCCTGTGTGGAACCCCATGTAGATGGAGCCCAAGTACAAGCCCGCAGATGTAGGGTGCCCTGCCCAGTCAGACAGGTCGAAGATTGACTCCGATCCGCTGGGGCCGAAGTTGTAGTTGGATGGGTTGGACTCGCCTACGTCGGCCCGCACCGGGTTGTAGGTGGTGTTGATCCAGAAGACGCTGGTGTAGTCCTCGTCCTCACGACAGACGATGATGCTGGCCCCCACATTGGGCACCACCCAGTCGTTCTCAAACGGGTGCGCTTCCCTACCGAAGTATGAGACTGGGATGGAGGTGTCAAGCCCTGTAACTGTAGGGATGATCACATGAATCTCACCCGTTGTGGTACTGGAGTACTGTACTACGGCCCGATGGATCTGTGAGTAGGAGGTGTATAGAGAATCAGTTATATGAGAATCAGTATGCATAGACTCGTGCTCTCATAGTAGAGGACCTCCACTCAGGAGTCCCCAACTTGCCCGGTACCAGTTTGGGGGCATCAGGTTCTAGGTAGGCACGTAGTACTGGTAGCCCAGTGTACCCCTTCCCGGTTGTACTACGTGAGAGTCCGAACTCGGACACGAAGTTGCCATCGTTGAACTTCATGTTCATCTCACGTACCAACCAAGCACCATCGAAGTCGCTGCTGAACCCTTCAACACCTACGACACTTCCGGGCACTGGTCCCGCAACACCGGTAGTGGACACCTTGGCCACGAAGGCATCAGAGTAGGCCCTAGTTGCGGTCAACTTCCTACGAGCGTCGGCCATAGAGAGAGCCTCCACGGACAGCACGTCCTTGAGGCCTGACGAAAGGTCTTCCCCGTAACCTGTGCTACCCAGAAGTTCTGTTGAAGAGGCAGTGAGTAACTGACTGTCCGCATCCAGAATGGCCATAGATGCCTCGTTCACATCCCCGTATTCGTGGGCTGTCCCGAAGGTACCATCGAACTCCATGATACGACCGGGTTGGGCAATGGCAGGACCACCTACGGTGTACACGGTCTGGAGGGTGAAGGATGGCGCACCGTATCGTATGGCTGTGTAGGGGTCCCACACGTGGATTTCACTACCGTGTAGGTTGACAGCCAATCCAGAATCCACACAGGATTTCGCTAGGATAGCCCAGTCTGACACACCCTTCTGCACCTTACGAGGGATAACCATAGTACTGTCGGGACAGGAGTAGGACAGACCGTAGTCACTAGCCAACTCGCTAACCATGTCCAGCACCTTGAAGTTCTCCCCGTTACTGGGCCATACCCTGTTCTTCCTACCACGCATATTCGCACTAGCGCCCAAGCAGTCTACCCAAGCCTCCTGAAGTAGGCTCCCCTGAGCAATACCGCTAGATACCGTATGAGATGGTTTGACACTGTTAATATAACCACAGAAGGTGAACCCAGCGCTGTACCCTACCCCCACGGTCACCTTGACGGGAACGCCTATGTAGTCAGTTATCGACAGGGGAGAGATACCTGCAAGGACGAAGCGCACATGATCGTGCTCGTTCTCACGTAGGTTTATGTCCACACGCTCTACGGGCGCAGCATTGAACCCCGCAATCTCTACGTCTATCGTATGCTTTGCGGTACCGAACTGCGTTGGGGTGTTCACCAAGACCATGGGCTACACCGTTGGTATGCGTAGGCGAGTCCCCATGGGAACCTCATCCGGGTAAAGCACCTGTGGGTTCAGATCAGCGATACGCCAGTACAGGCTGGCGTTACCCAACCACTTTGCAGCGATGTCCTGAAGGGACTGATCCTGAACAGACACCACCGTGGAGTAATGGCTGTTGACCCTAGCCTTACGCTGGACAACGGCCCTACCATTGGAGTCTGTGATCTGGGTGTACCGGGAGGAGGGAGTTACAGCCATCAGTGTGCCTTCCTTCCTCCTGCTACGTACCCCTGAGTTTTATCTGGATCACTTGAAATGTAGACACTAACGCTGCCTACGCTGTAGTCAATACCCAGCATCACAGAACTGGTATTCTGATATGACCATGGGATAGTGTTACCACCAAATCCCTTATGACCGTCAAAGTGTAGTTTCGTTCCCCTCTGGTCATACTGCCACGGAAACCTAGCATCCAAGCCCAACCCAACTGCCTTGTTACCCACCAAATCACCATTCAAGTCCAGATTCTTACCGGGGCCGTGCTGGCCGCTACTGTCTGGTATAAAGGCAGAAACCTCAGACCTAGGGTGAACTCGTAACCAACCGGTGTCAGTTACTTCGTTGCCCTGATAGGCCAACTGAGTCCTGAACAGCAAGTTCATCTGGTAGTCCACTTCAAACACTAGATTCTTAGTAGTGTCACTGTGCGTTATTATTAGTTCAGAAGGGAACGATGAGGTATCACTAGGACTGTAGAATCCTTTGGCAAGGTAGTACAGCGTGTCGTCCTCTTCCCACTTACGTTCATCGTCATAGGCGTCTCTCCAGTTTAGCCAAATCCAGACACCTTTATCTACGAAGGTTTTGACGGCAGGTCCGCCGGAGTCACCTACGTATACATCTCCCTTAGGGTACACCGCTTCGTGTATTCCTAGCATGTCCCCATAAGTGTCATTAGGTAGTATCGTCCCGTTTGCGTGGTGGGTAATAGGAAACGAACGGGTACTTACGGTTTGGCCATCGAACTCACTAAAGAGTTGATGAACGGTAGCACTGCTGCCCAGTTGCGAGTCCATGCCATCCCCCTGTGCCAGCAACAGTTTCCTCTGCCCTTCGGGCCACATAGCAAAGAACACTGAATCCCGAATATAACCGGGGGCGAGTCCAACCGGCTCATCGACTACGTCTTCCGCAATCAGAGCCTCTAGCATAGCCTTCGGGGTGATGCCACCGCTCTGCTGGATTGGCCTAAGTCTCGCACGAAGGCGTAGTCCCATAGAAACCCTAGCGGACAAATCTGAGACAACCAACTCATCGTTATCGTGCATTGTCAACAAGGTCTTATCCCCACCACCATCAGGACCAACGCCTAGTCTGGAGATTATAGCAAAACTAATACCCCCGTCGATCTTGAAGGGCTTGGCGTCCTGCTCATCAACCGTGAGGTTGTCGGTGGAGGCATACTTGTGGTGCTCTAGTTTTGTCTCTGGGTCCTTGGGTATGCGGTCAGCCGTAAACCTCAAGTCCTGAGTCGGGGAGTGGTCAATGCCATCCAGTACTGCGCTGACCCTACCTGCATCCTGAACTTTGGCTGCACCTGTTCCGGGGTCTGCGGGAGGAATAGTGCCGTCTTCTTCTTTCTTTTCTTTCTGTGCCAGTTCCAAGATGGTGGTGAACGTGGACTTGTAGCGGGCGAAGCCCTGATAAATGGCGTGCATAGAAACGTCCACCAAAGCAACCGTAGGCACCATCTGGGTGGAGAACTTCTTGAACGAAACGGTAACGCTATTCACATAACCATCTACCATGAAGTTCTCAGAGAACACCACACGAATGGGATTGGGAATCAAGAATGCGGAGTTCTGTACGTTGATGTCCATCAGGGAGGCGACATCACCCCCGGCTAGGGCACTGATATTAGTCTTGTCGTCCTCTTCCTCCTCCTCTGTAATATCACCAGAGGCCACCAGACGGGCATACCGGTCCTGTGCATATTGGATGGCTTCCTTACTGATGCTCTGACCAGTTATCCTGTCCAGAATAGCAATGTCGGCCAGCACCCCCAGTTCTTCTGCGGCAGTATCTGCACTCGCCTGTTGCTGTGTGGAGAACTCGTCAAGACGGTTGGTGATGCTGTCAGTTTCAAAGGCTGATGCGTCACGATTGCCAAAGACTCTGCCCTTCTGCACCTCAGCCTCACGATTGAACAGCATCTGCCAAGAGAAGGACATATCACCAATGCCGGGCTGTAGCAACTGACTGGGAGACTGGTTGATCCACAACTGCGTATCTGTACGGGCTACCACTGACCTAGTAAGTTCATTAGGATTGAACTGGAAGTTCAACTTAGTACCAAGGTCGTGGTTTAAGGAACTCCTCACGTCATTAACCGGGTTAGTAGTATTCTGGAACTCAAACACCTCAGTAAGCAGACGCATGTATCCACGCTGAATCAATCCGTCTGTGGGAACCAGACCGTTGCTACTACCTATTCCCCTGAACTTCGGGTTCTGGAAAGTGGCTTCAACAATCTCATCGGGTGTGGCATACCCCGCAGGGGCTCCAGTTGAGAGAAACGGCGGCGGTGGTGTGTGCGTAGCACCAGTGTGCGGCATTACGATCTCCTCAGGGTGTCTACAGCGGTAGAGGTTTCAATCAACCTGATTACCTGATTAGCGAGTTTCTGGGCGTCAGCAGCAGAAGAGCCAGTCCCTGTTAGGTGTATCGTGGGAGAGATGGTTATGACAGAGCCCCCAGAATCAGCGTCTCCCTGCATCAGGTTCGCTGACGGGTGAGAGTCCTTCATGGCCTGTTCCAACTCTGGAACAGCCAAGCCGGTGGGAAGGGTACCTGCGACAGCGCGTGGTGCTTTAGTAGGACTGGAACCAGCACTATGGCCTGAAGTGCCGAACTGTGTGCCGACCGGGGCCTTGGCACCAATGCGGGCTACATGCCACGGCTCACCATCAGCCACACGTAGCCCGAAGCGTGAAGCATTTGCACCTATCCATGGCCACGCTGACCGTGGTCCCAGATCAGCGGCCATACCCAACTGGTGTAGGGAATGTCCCGGGGGAGCGGCGTAACCCTTAGCACGACCAGCGGCGTTGAGACTGTACGTCTTTCCGTTATACACCCTATTACCATTGGGGTCCTCGTCGTGCCTATCCAAGAACAGTGCCCTCTGCTCTTCCTCAGAACGGACCCCGCTTGTCAGACTTAGTACATGGCCCTCCGACTCAGCAGCCACGGCCATAGAGCGTAGGTTTCCTGAGAACCCTGCTTCCATGCCGGGCTGTATCACGTCATCAGGGTCTCCTGACATTGCTGTCAGCAGGCCACCTGCGGCCATCAGACCCAGACCTACCGGGACCGATCCGATGGCCTGTGGACCGGCAGAGGCCATAAGCGAAAAACCACCCATCGTCGTCAACAGCGGGCCCAGTGTCTTGCCTACCCCTCCAGCGGCACGCATCTGCCACATATTTGTAGTACTTATCTTGGCACCGACAGCACCGGACAGCGTGTCCTCAATGGACGCAGTCAACCTGATCAATGCCTGAGTGTTCTCCTCCATCTGCTCGTAGTTATCAACCTGACGACGATAGAACTGCTCCTCCCGTCGGGTCTCTTCAACCCGTGTACGCTCAAACTCAGTGGCGTAGCCCTCCTCTACACCCATTCGTTGGCGGTCACGTTTGGAGGCCGGGTCGTACATACCCTCACCGCCCTTCTTGCGGAACTCCAGATTCTGCTGGGCGTACTGAAGTACCAAGTTCTGCATGTCCTCTGGCAGACCAGAGCGGCTCAGGTTTGCCCTAGTCATGGACCCGGGCTGGAAGGCTCCCTGTACCATGTCCTCGTCGGTCAGGCCCATGCGTTGGACGGTGTTTCTGATCACGTCCATCGGATCTCGGGCCTGACCACCCGGGCCGTACAAACCCATTCCGGTCATAATCGTCATAAGGTTGGAGGACCCGGGCGCTGCCAAAGCAGAGATCATTTGGTTGGCAGCACCCGTTGAGTAGCCAAACCCAGAGGCCACCCTGATGCCTTGAACCCCCTGAGCCATCTGGGTGGCGTTGAGTCCGGTAGTTGCCTGCAACCCCAGCATCGCCTCAACTCCACCGTTCCCCAATAACAGTGGGTCATTCTGACGGCCCATCAGGGGAGCACGGTACTTATTCTGATACTCCAACTGTGTGCCACCGTACATCTGACGGTAGAGCATCCCTGTACGATCAGCAGTTAGCATGTAGGGTGCTGCCCCTTCAGCCCGTGCCCCAGCCCATCCAATACCAGCAGCCGCTGTTTGGCCAACCCATTGGCCAACCTGACCCCACGCCCTCCCTCCCCCGAAAGGATCGTTCTTGCCAGTTTGGCCAGCGGCTCCAGCAAGCATGTTCGTGAACTTGCCCCATGTTCCGCTGGTCAATGGAGCGTTGGTTCCACCCGTCCCACCGGCCTTGGTACGCCCACCAGTACCCTGAACTGGAGCGGTTGGTGCGGGGCCACCCGCAGACTGGGCTACTCCCTGCAACGAAATCTGAGCGTCACGACCACGGTCGATCATCTTGCTTAGTTCAGCGTTTACCTCTCGCAGAGTCTTGGCAAGGTTGCCGAACGACGAGTCCATCTTCTTGATGGCCTGTATGTCAGCCTTGAATCTACCCTTGAACGTAGCAAAGGCCTTCATAGTCTGATCTTCAGATTCTTTTATATCATCAGGCACGGTTCTCTCCAGAACTAACTACGCCACTTTGCCATGGCAGCCCAGAAAGAACGCTGTCGTATAGACATACTACGGATGTCCGAGAGCGTGTATCCGGGGTAACCTTGGGCAATAGCATCATAGTTCCAATAAACGTGAGTCAAGTTAACCGAGTAAAAGGGACACCCAGTCAAGTACCATAGTTATGTCTTCACTACAGTAGGCGCACGGGGCATTCACCTCCTCCAGTCTCGGGCCGGGCTGGTCATCCAGCACGGCTCGTACAATGGTCTTGCGGTCTGCTAGGGATAGACCCTTTGACCATGACCTACGTACCTGAATGGACCGATCATCGTCCCATACGACACTCTGCGTGACGATCTCCGTGTTCTGTACCGCAGTAGTGTCTCCCGCAGAGGCCACGGCCTTGGCGTCCTTGCCTGTCAGGTACTTAATGCTTACCACGGAACCGTCCTTTAGGGTTATTTCCCTAGTAGAACGGGCGTCTCCCTTTGGCTCCTCTATCTCAAAGTCCGTGTCCAAGTTGACCTTGACCTCGTTGGATTCCTTACAACTAGGACAGATCAACCTGAAGTCCCTGATATTTCCGTAGGTTGCACGGATGATCCCAAGGAATAGGAGATCCCTATCACCAATAATCAGGTTGTCCAACACAGATGGATCTGACGCAACTCGGAGGTTACCGATAGACGTGACCGAACGCCTCAGAAGCGCCGAGGTATATTCAGCGTAGGAAAGGTTGTCCTTAGTTGAGATTAGGTCCAATGCTTCCTCGTCTTCTCCAGTCATCTCCGATACTATTGCCACGCTCTGCCATTCACCTGTCTCCGGGTCCACAAGGCCCCGCATAAGGTTTACTGTTGTTGGAGCAGCCTTACCCACCTCTGGGGGTGGGTCTTGGATGGCTTCGTTAAATGCTGCTGCGTCTTCTGAAAGAGTTATACTCATTAGAGTCTCCTTGTGTACTAGTTATACAGGGTTATGTTAGAGTGTGGCGTCACTTCCTAGAACCATTTGATAGTGAAACCTTCGTGGTGCAACTGCAACTGCTGGATCAGGATGCCGTTGTCACCAGCATTGAGGTCACTGATGGAGTACGATCCGGGCCAAGCGTTGTAGAGCATCACCTGCAAGCGCTCAGGCAGTTTCACTGTGGTGTCGGCACTAGGGTCCACGTCGTACTGGTAGCCGTTGGTGGAGGAGTTGTCGGTAACCGGATGGTCAAACACTGTAACCATTACATTACAGCGGTAATCCGATGCGGCAGCGCCAGCAGTGGTGCCGCCGTTACCTGTTGATCCTAGTGCAATACCTCCCTGCCAAGCATGAATGAACTGCTGCCAACTATACAACTGTTCTTGGTTGGCGAACACACCACGCGCCAGAGACACGGGAGCGAAGTCCGACTGTCCTACCATCTTGTGTGGATGGGTGTTCATCCCGCCTTCCCTATACGGGATGACCTCATTGGTGACTGCGATACCGGACATCTGGGCGAACCCTAGATTGCCAAGACCACTAGCCAGTGTCTTTAACTCGGTGTCCCGAGGAACGATAGCCACCTTGAACTTAAAGTTCCTAAGGGGATCAGTCCTCAGTGTTGTTACAGATGCCATTTACTTATTCCTTCCTAAAGGGTGTCGACTGCGTTGGAGCCGCCAGTCCACTGACTGACATTAACGATCACGAACTCAGCGGGGTACTGTAGAGCCAGCCCCACCTCAACGTGTATTTCACCGTTAGCAACGGTGCTATCTGTGTTGTTGGTCCCATCGCAGGTAACGTAGAACGCCAAATCGCTGGTACCTCCCTTGAGCGCTCCCTTGCCCCATAGGCCACGGAGTTCTTGGGTAACTACCTCAGTAACTTCCTCCCTCAGACTAGAATCGTTGGGCTCAAAGACCGCAAACTTGGTGATCTCCTTCATCCGAGCCTTCACGAAGTTCAGGGTCCTACGAATAGGAATGTACCGTTCAGGAGAGGTAGGTGCCAGAGTGCGAGTACCATTCAGGATGGCCCCGGTTCCCGGTACCAAGCGGATGGGGTTGATCCCCGAAGAGTACAGGGTACCTTCCTCGGCCTCGGTGTAGGTTGCCACCAGACCAAAGACGTTGGCCAAGTCGTAGTTAAACCCTGCGGGTGCCTGAGCCACAGACTTGAGCCTCTCTGCCTTAGCGTAGATAGCCATAACAGCACCACCTACCGCTGAGGTGCGTAGAGATGCAGGGCCCGTCTTGGTCGGGTCCGCTGCGGTCACTGCTGGGTAGTAGACTGCGCCATAACCGCTGTTAGAGTATGGTGACACTGCGGTTACTGCTGCTGCGGCAGTGGTGGCGGTGAGATCGGGGTCGATAATCACGAATCCGGTACCACGGGTTGAAGCATACGACAGAGCGCTGTTCACCTCGGAAGAGGATGACACCCCCGGAAGGTTGATCAGCAGGTCGCCAGTCACCTGATCCAAGTAGCCCAAGGCGTTGGTGTAGTCACTTGCATCCACCGCAACTCCATCTGAGCCTCCCACCAAGGAGTACGTGCCGGAAGTAACCGACGTGTTTGCAGCCTTGGTCGGGGTAGCCACGTTGGACACCCTGACGTAATCCGAATAGTTGTTCAAGAGGCTAAGAACGTAGCGGTTGTGGGTGGCATCAAGGGACACCTCAGTCCAACGCTCCTTCTCTCCACCATCCAACTTGATAACCACATCGAAGGTACCATAGGAGGTTGTCGACGCTGCCTCAAGACCCGCAGTGGTCTCAGCGGTTAGACCATTGGCCCAAGCGCCAGCGTTCTCAGCGGTCAGGAGGAAGTGGTTAGCAGCAACTCCAGCGGTGGTGCCTTGGACATTGCCCGTGGCCTTCTCAGACTGCCCGATGTCGGCCCCACCAGCCAAGGTGAAGGTAACGGCGGTAGCGAACGAGGTGTTGAACTGCGCTCCAGAGGCATGGTTGTTGGTGACCTGTGAGGACACTGTGATGTACTGAGAGCCAGACACAGCGTCATTAACCTGTATTGTGGCTGAAGTGGCACCAGTGGCGTTGGCAAAGGTCAGTGCAGCGAAGGTTTCCTTGGTAACACCCTTGTACTTAACGACGATGTCCAAGATACCAGTACCACCACTAGTAGCAGAGGTGTCGTTATTTTCGTTCTTGGTGGCTTCAATGGTGATGTTGTTGCCATCGGCACCAGCCAACTTAGACGTAGCAGTAAACAGGTTCTTGTCAGTGTCATGGACCAGCGCAAGGGCTGAATCAGTGTTTGCCGTAGTGCTGTCAGTCAGCGTACGCACAATGTAACACTCAGTGCCTCCGTTGGAAAAGAACTGATAAATAGTATATCCCAGTTCGTACAATGGATTGATGTCACCGAACGTAGCGGTGAAGGCTCCCCATGACTGAATCAGTACGGGCTTGCCGGTGGGTCCTCTCGTGGACTTTCCCACGAAGGAAGCGGTAGTGCGACCGGGACGATTGGTAACGACTGGCTTTAAAGCCGACTCGTTAACGTACACACCGGGGCGAGTATACGATGCCATTAGGACTTCTCCTTAATACAGTGGGTTACGGGTTTCACGCTAGAACATCCAGCGTGACTTTATCCTTAAAGGTTGTGCTACCTGCTGCGTACCCATCTTCGGTACGAGCGACCTGATAGAGCCCGACAAGATTGGTGGCTGGGATCTCTGATGTCACAGATAGAGTATATACCTTACGGAAGATTCTCTTCTTAAATCCTGCTTCCTCATCCAGCATGTCTGCCCCCCGCCAATCCAGCAGGTCCATGTGCCTATCAGTTGAATCGGCACCTACGTTCAAGTACCCCTGTCGAAACGGGGCTATCTTGGTCAGTATGTGTGCTTGCAGATACCGGTCGTGGATGGCCGAGCGGGTGAAAGTGGTGACCTGATAGAGCAGGTCTACTGGAACATGCTCCATGGCACTCACGAAGGGTGAGGACGAGGAGCCTGAAAAACCAGTTAGAGTGGTTACATCATCGGTGGTATCCGGCCAGTAAGTAAACGACTTTGCGGAACCTTGGGTAGCATAGTGGCCATCAGGCTGCCCAGTCGGGGCTGTGCCTCGGAAGGCATAGATGATCTGCTCAGAGTGCTGCCTGTTAGGAGCATGGTTGATGTCCAGTAGTTCAATCGTTATGAACGGGTACTTCTTCTCGGTTTCTCCCTCTGGATAACGAAAGAACACTTGAACATCACGAGTGGCGTCTCTATCGTCAGACAACTGGATGCCACTGAACTTAATCTTCAGGGCCTGATCCTCTGCCAGTAGGAACCCGGTACGATCAGACACTACTGAGGGCCTCGGCGTGGTCTACGACAATCTCACCCATGAGTCGGTTCAGTTCCTTACTTATCTCCTTGGTCAGGGAATCGGCTTCCTTGAGCAAGGTGCGCCTAAGAAAGGCCCTAGGAGGAGTATTAACAGTACCATACTCCAAGTTGTTGGCCAGTGAATGGTACCTACGGGGTAGGTCAAACAGACCAAACTCAAGCAGGTCTTCGGAATCCTCCATCTGACGTGCATTGTAGTATGGGGCTAGAGGAGCGTACTCTTTGTCCCTCTCCAACTTAATACGTGACTCATCCACGTGCTTCTGTAGGGCCTTGTTAACGGCGATCTCCGTAAGAGCGGCCAACTGGAGGTACATCCTGCTGCCATACGAAATCTGAGCGGGAATGCCCGAACTAAAGAAGCCTAGGTAGTCTTCATCAGAGGAAGCGGTGGCGTCGTTAGTCTTTGGCTCTGTGGCCATACGCTCTCCTAGCGTTCCTCTGGGCGGTTGAGAGATCCTAACGCTCATTAGGATCTTGTTCTAATGATACACCATAGAAGGTCAGTCTGTTCTGGTGTCCTTGATCCTGTTTAGGATATGACGAGGAACAGGCTTCTCTTCTTCCCGACTCCAGTGCGGCAGTTTAACAGACATACCTGACCCCTTGACCTCTCCGAGTTCATAGTTCTTGTAGAGTGTGTCGTGTATGTTCTTGAAGTCCTCATGCCACGCATCCCACCCAGCAGCCTCAGACGACCGTATGTAGGTGGCGGGTGCGTCAGGTGGCTTGTGCTCTTGGAAGAGGGCCCCTTGTGTTTGTGGTAGTAGGGCCTCTTCATCTTCGTGCTGACGACGTTGGAGTGTGCCCGGAACTGACTCTTTTGCCAGCCCCAAATAACCAGCAGGCCCCCCGGTGTATGCCTCTTTAGGTGGGTATGCCACGGTCTTAAACGTGCCCTCTGGGAGGACTGTCTCCTCGTCTTGACCACCCCACTGCTCACCAAGAATTCGCATCTTGGCTCCGGGGCGAAGCCGCACCTCCCCCTCTCTAAGGGCTCCTTGGCCGAATCGGCGGTCCACCGTAAAGCCCCGCTCCCTAGTGACGGTATAGTCGGCTAGTCGTCCAAACGGTATAACCTGTGCCTCGGGGTCGTCTATGACAGCCCGGTATGTCACCGTATCTTGTTCACTCTCTCTATGTCCAAAGGCCATAGCGTATGGTGCGTTGACGGTCCAGTGGAGGCCCACCTCGTCACCTTCGCTTTGGGGACGGCCTTGCACGGGGGGGTCTGGGTGGTCTACCAGCGGGCTTCGGCTTCTACGCTCACCCCGGTAGATCATCCGTCCCGGCTCTGGGTTCTGGGCTATCTCTTCCCAAGCGTCACGGTCGCTTGACGGAGGCTGTGGAAGTTTGGGAGTAGCCATGCGTGCCTATTGCGGAAGGGTGGCAGGCCAGCCGTAGTCTGCAAAGGCTAGAGCAGGCGGGCCGGGATCGTTCACGAACTCCTGATCCAAGTACTTCTCAATGCCCTCAAACACCACGAGGACATTCTCCCTAGCACGTCCACGAACACGGTAGGTGGTTACAGAATAGTATCGGCCATCATAAAAGAACATATCGTTTAGGTGATTACGGTACTCAGACACGTCACCTACACCTGCGTCAACCATATCCGATACAGAAGCCACACCATTGATAGTTTGTACGACATGACGACCATCAGCGGTGGCAGTCTTGGTGTCCTCGGTCTCCTGAATCTGCAACACCGGAATGATTACTCCGGTCTTGTACCTCAGACCACCAGTCGCTAGAAGACCCTCATCGTAAACGTCGTCGTAGAGGCTATCCGTGGAAGCGTTACTACCGAAAGGCTGAATCTCATACCACACGATGGTTTCACCGGTATCTCGGTGGTACCTTCGGTAGTTAGCCGAGATATGGTCCAGTTCCCTACGAATGTTTACCACTACAGATACCTAACGCCAGATACGTACCCTTCAGGTGGATCACCGTCGATGAACACATCGGTGCGTAGGTCGTCCTGCTCCTCAGCAATCACGATCTCCCCGTCGTCAATCGGTGAGTAGATCCTCTCAATCGGGCCGTAGTCGCCCAACTCACGGGACTTCTGGACCGGTACCAGCCTGTTGGTGGTGCGAGAGGTGCGCCTCAGGTTGAAGACTTCAATACGGTCCAGACCGATGTTGAGGGCTCGGGCCTTCTTCTCGTACTCTGGGGTCCAGTACTGTAGCAACTGCTGGATCATACGAAAGCGCTGGCTGGCAGGGATGTGAACAGCCTCAGACGTAGTGATGTCAATGTCCCTGCTGTACTCCGTCATAAGTCCCCAGAGGGCCTCAATCATGGCGTCAATACCTATAACGTCCTTGACTACCGCCGACAACTGCTCCCTATCCATGTCCAGCGTGTGCATGTGCTGGTTCAGGGCCAGTTTGGCGTAGAAGGTCAGGTCTGCGGGAAGTAACCATTCAAAGTGATAGCCCTCTACCAGAAGCGTCGTACCCGCAGAAGGTGTCGTAGCCAAGCGTATGAGCCCATTACGGTCATCAACATCATACTGGCTACTAGTAAGTTCCGTGGTCGTACTACTGACATAAGTTGCTACCCATAGTTTAGTGGAGTCAATGTTAGGATGCCCTAAGTCATAGGTTCTGCCTACGACAGGATAATCTAACTGAAAGAACCGTGGGAAGTCCCTTAGATAGTTACGTGCGGTAGTTTCAACGTCGGTTAGAGCCGCCATGCCTATATTGTACTACTACTGGGCGGAGTCTGTTCCGGGTATTGAATCCTGCCCCGGCTGGTTCAACGCAGGGAACACATCACTGATACGTGCAGGCATGTGCCGCCTAACCACAATGATGTTGGTATAGGCCTCAGCCGTTGGAGTGGGAAGGTCAGCCATTCTCAATGGCCTCCAACCGTTCAGTCAGTTCCTGAATGGCCTTGACGATGGGGGCCGTGAACTCGCTGTAAGACAGCCCCATACTGTGCTCATCCTTGTGGACAATCCCTGCGGTGTCATCACACACGGCCTCCACGTCCTGAGCACCGAACCCCCAGTGGCGCTTGGCCGGGGAGGCCTTAAAGCGGTAGGACAGGGGCTTTAGAGAAGTAACGAAGTCCAAGCCGGGTGCTTCCCCAATGTCCTCTTTCAACGACAGGTCAGACTCTTCATTCAAGACGTTGCAGTACACCGTGCCAGAGAAATACCCATGCTTGTACCGGGTTGTGCTACTACCACCAATGTTATAGGTACCGTGGGAGGTGGGGGTGAGGTGTCCGGTATACAGATACCCGGTAATCGGATGACTTGCTCCAGCATACTTAGGGAGGTACTTACCCACTCCATCCCAGTTGATCGTGAAGGCCGTGCTGGTGCGTACTGTTGAAATCTCATTGCCCCCGTATATCATCAGATGCCCACCGTTCCCCACCGTAGCCGCCGGGGCTCCAAAGCCCGTAGAGACCACGAAAGAGTAGTCAGAGGATGCGCCAGCAGCACCAGTGTCACCTTTATCCCCTTTGTCACCCTTGATACCCTGTGGACCCTGTTGCCCCGCAGCCCCCGTGTTCCCAGTCGCTCCTGCCTGCCCCGTAGCCCCCGTGTTCCCAGTCGCTCCTGCCTGCCCTGTTGAGCCTGTGAGACCCTGTGAGCCTTGTATCCCTTGTGTGCCCTGCGCTCCTGCTTGCCCTGTTGCGCCTGTGTTCCCAGTTGCTCCTGCTTGCCCTGTTGCGCCTGCGGTTCCCTGCTCCCCTTGGTTGCCTGCCGAGCCGGTCTGTCCCTGAGCAGAGGCTGTGGAGGAATACTGACCAAGGTTAGACCATACAGTGGCAGCGGTCTTGATCCACACTATGGACTGGCCGTCTTCTGGTGAGATGCTGGAATCAATCCTGATCTCACCGATAGCGCCATCAGTGGGCCCCGGTGCAGACGAGACCGCAGTCGGGTTGGCCTGCGGCATGACAAACACGCGCTTGTCTACAATAGAGTTGCCGTCAATGTCGGTGTCCCCGACGGCGTAGTACACCGCAGCCAACAGCATGTTCGTGGTGGAATCGAAGTTAGGGTAACGAGCGTTAGATGCGCTCTCTCCACCGTTGTCTGTGTCGCCCTCAATGGAGGTGGCACTAAACACACCACCTGCCTTCTTTACCAGAATCAGGACAAACTTTGCGTTACTACCTGACGAGGGAGCAGCGATGTTAATAGAGGTGGCAGTAGACAGACTAAAGTACTCACCATTGAGGTACCCAGTAGTGGCCTCAACAGATAACGTGTTGGTAGCCGTTCTAGTTGCGGCTCCCCCGGTCAGAACACCTGACTTGCGGTAACCTAGGCTCTGGAAGTCGCCCTTGTCTGGTTCCGCCTGATCTGGGTCGTCGGTGTCCGGGCGATTGGGGACCGTGAAGGACATGGTTTACCTCAGAGGGTGTCGTAGATGTTGCCGTTCGCACGCAGGTACTCGTACAGGTCCTGTGGAAGGTCGTAGGAATCCCCGTCAACAAAGTCCCAAGGCTGGCCAGTGTAATACATTCTCCAAGTGCCCTTGACTCGGCCACGCTTGGTTTCAGGGACGACAGTAATGGTTTCATCAACCACCTCTGCCGCTGGCTCCTTAACTGCTGGAGCCTTCTTCTTAGCGGGGGCCTTTTTAGCCGGGGCTGCTTCTGCTACTTCTTCTACTTCTTCTACTTCAGTTTCTTCTGCCATGTTGATCTAGTCCTATTCTTTCCGTTAGGGGCTACTTATAGGCGGCGGGGGGGAGAGGCTCGTAGACCCCTACCCCCCGCAACACCATATTACACCATCGCCGCTACCTAGACTAGGCGATGGCACCACCAAGGGTGTTGATGACAACTCGGGACTCGCTGGTTATGACACCAAAGCCCCAGATGGCGTACCATGCTAGGCCGTGCTCACGACCGAAGTCAATCACGCCACCGTCGCGCAACTCAACCGGCAGGGCAATAGCCTGACCGAAGGAGTTGTCGCCAATCATAATGGCGTTGTAGGCTGTAGCCAGAGGCTGGACACCAGAAGTACTGGAGTCCGAGTCCCACGCTGAGTGCGGTAGGGTTGTTGCACCCAAACCCTGTGTGACCTGAGTGGTCTCAATGAAGACCACGTCATACAGGCGACCGATTTCACCGAGCATGAAGTTACCGGGTGCGGCGTACTTCGTGACCTCAATAAACTCGGGCCAATCACGCAAGGAGCGGCTCTGCGACGGGTGAACGAAGCAGACGTAGGTGTCGCCAAGGCGCGGAATGTTCTCCGCAGCCAGAGTCTCAACCGCATCCTTGATGGTTGTGGGTGAGAGATAGCCCGGTGCGCCTACCGTACCGATGGTACCGCCATCATATGGCGAAACCGTGGTGCGGGCACCAGAAGCCTTGGTCCGACCGAAGGTGAGCGACGGAGCAACCGACGAACCACCACCGAACGGGATACCGGCCTTGTACAGGGTGTTACGCGCTTCAATGTCCATCGACTGGGCCATGTGACGGCCAAGGAGACGGGACGACGACGCCATAACGTCATCGAACGAAGCGTTGAGCAGCA
>Ga0310345_10001125_pt1 | contig 31522 bp, 34 predicted proteins | sample HC15DNA20500_MG_FD_204667 | JGI IMG/M metagenome (GOLD analysis project Ga0310345, IMG submission 204667) | Marine microbial communities from station ALOHA, North Pacific Subtropical Gyre - HC15-DNA-20-500_MG | ecosystem: Environmental > Aquatic > Marine > Oceanic | place: Pacific Ocean: North... | reverse complement strand
GAAGTGGTGCCCAGGGGCGGATTCGAACCACCGACACGCGGATTTTCAGTCCGCTGCTCTACCAACTGAGCTACCTGGGCATCCGGCTCCGGAGCTGGGCGCTCCGGGCGACTGCTTTTCCTATCAGGCGCGGGTTAATTTCGCCTGATCGCGACCTTAAAGGCCGAGCAGGAAGTGGGCTTATAGGCAATCCGGCCCGCCCTGTCGAGAGGCGAGAATTGTTGCTTTCAAGTCTATCGGCCGGGCACCTGCTGATACATGTCGACGGCGATCTGCCAGCCATCCTCCCCCTTCAGCCAATAGAGCATCGAGCGGCCGCGGGCTCGCCCTTCTTCGGCGTGATCTTGCGGTCCCAGCTCCAGATCATGACGGCGCGGGTGTCGCCGCCGTCGACCTTCACGTCACGGAAGGTGAGCTCATTCTGCCCTGAGCGGAGCACGCGCTCGGTCAGTGCGCGGATCTGATCCCTGCCCTCGGCCACCTTGCCGTCGGGCATTAGCAGGGTCGCCTTCGGGGCATAGACGTTCGCGATCGCCGAGGCGTCGCCCTCGGCGGTCGCTTCCTTGAAGATGCGGGCGGCCTCCTCCGGATTCTTCAGCCCTTCCGCCGCGGCAAGCCCCGGCAGCAGGATCGCCAGGCTTGCGAGCAGCGCAGCCGCCATCCAGCCTTTCAGCTCGGTCATTCGACGATTCCTCCCTCGTCCGATCGGGAGCGTTGTCCCTTGCGTGTTTTGGGAGAGCTTAACGCGTCGTGGCCGCCGTTGCGCAACCGGACTTCTAGGTTTCCCCGTCTTCGTCACCGGGCGGCTGGTTGGTCTGATTTTGGCCGGCGGGCTCGCCCGGAACCGCGTATTGGCCGGAGAGCCAGCGGTTTAGGTCCACATCGGCGCAGCGCTTGGAGCAGAAGGGCCGGTATTCGGCGTCCGTGGGCTTGCCGCAGATGGGGCATTCGGCTTGGGCGCCTGCGCGCTTTTCGGATTTTGGCGGCTTTCGGCCGGTCACGCCGTCTCCACTTCCACCCGGTTCAGCCAGAAATAGGTCACGGGGAAGCCTTCGCCGGAAAGCAGGCTCACGGTCTCGTAGAGGGGCAGGCCTACGACGTTGGTGTAGGAGCCGACCAGCTTCACGACGAAGCTTCCAGCCACGCCCTGCACGGCATAGCCGCCCGCCTTGCCGCGCCATTGGCCGGTGGCGATATAGGCTTCGATCTCCTGACGGGTCAGGCGCTTGAAGCGCACGCGGGTCTCCACGATGCGCTCGCGGAAACGGCCGGACGGCGTAATCAGGCAGATCGCGCTGTAGACCCGATGGGAGCGGCCCGACAGCAGCTCCAGACAGCGGGTGGCCTCGTGCTCCTTCTCCGCCTTGCCGAGGATGCGCTTGCCCACGGCCACGATGGTGTCCGAGGCGAGGATGAAGGAATTCTCGAATTCGGGTTCGGAGCGCAGCAGCTTCTGGATCGCTTCCGCCTTGCCGCGGGCCAGGCGGCGGCAGAGATGGCGGGGCGCCTCGCCCTTCTTGGCGCTCTCGTCGATATTGGCGGGGCGCAGGGCGTCGGGCGTGATGCCGGCCTGCTCCAGCAGGGCCAGGCGGCGCGGCGAGGCGCTTGCCAGCACGAGCTTCGGCCTGTGGCCGCCGGTCTTGCTCTTGGAAGCGGCCGGCTGCGCAGGTGCGGGCGCACCTGTCTTGTCGCGCGGCGCTTCCTGCGACGCGGCGGCCTCGCCTTTGGCGGCGTCCCCCTTGGCGGCGATCCGCCCGGGCACCAGCCTACTTAAAGCGGTAAGTGATACGGCCTTTGGTGAGATCATATGGGGTCATCTCGACAAGAACTTTGTCGCCTGCAAGCACCCTAATCCGGTTCTTGCGCATCCGTCCCGCCGTGTGGGCGATGATCTCGTGTTCGTTCTCGAGTTTCACCCTGAAGGTGGCATTCGGGAGGAGTTCGGTCACCACTCCCGGAAATTCGAGCATTTCTTCCTTCGCCATAAAGCTCCTTTCGTCTCCGTCGGCTGGCGGAGAATGGTCGCGCGGATGCGCAAAATCAAGGGCGATCGCTGCGCGGCGGGAAAATCTGCGCCATCGCGCGGGCAAGCCCGCCTTTTCCGACTCAGCCAGGGGCGCCCGTGGCGCTTTCATACTCCGTTGTGAAAGGCGTGTATCGTCTCGCAGTCGAAAACTTCAACGAGAAGAGGTATGGCCATGCTGTTCGTCTGCTACGTCACCATCGACCCTGAAAACCGGGACGAAAGCATCGAGAAGTTCAGGCGGGGCGGGATCGTGGAGCCGGAGGGCGTCAAGATGATCGGCGCCTGGATCGCGCTGACCCAGCAGGAGACCTGGTGCATCTTCGAAGCCGACGACGCCTCGGCGATCATGAAGCTGTTCCAGCCCTGGACCGACATCAACGTGCACCAGATCGCGCCGGTGATGGATTTCGACGAGTTGGCGAAGTACGTCGGGCGCTAAAGGCGAACGGCAACCCGCGCAGGCTCTCAGCCCTTCCAGTGCAGGGCACAGAGAAGGGTGAAGAGACGGCGCGCCGTGGCGATGTCGAGATTGATCTTGCCGTCGAGCCGCTCCTTCAGGAGCTGGCTGCCTTCGTCATGCAGGCCCTTGCGGCCCATGTCGATCGCCTCGATGCGGGAGGCCGGCGCCGTCTTGATGGCTTCGAAATAGCTCTCGCAGACGAGGAAATAATCCTTCACCAGCTTGCGGAAGGGGGTGAGCGCAAGCCCCACCTCCTCCACCGGATTGTGGTTCTCATCGCCGATCTGGAAGATCAGCCGGTTGTCCGCCAAGGAAAGGTTCAGGGTATACGGCCCGCCCGCATGACCCTCCAGGTCGAAGCTGTTCTCCTCCAGGAGATCGAAAATGGCGACTTCGCGCTCATGGGCCACGTCGGCATTGTTATGGCCGATGGATTTCTGATCGAGGGTCACCTCGACGAGGCGCGAATTGGACTGGGCTTCGGAGGCGCTCATCGTCCGCCTCCCGCATTGCTTCTGATGGAGACGGAATAGCCGTGAGCGGCCAGGCCCTCGGCTTGCGCGAGGGTGACCGCCGCAGGGCCGAGCTTGGCCAGTGCGTCGGCATCGAGCTTCAGGAGCGAGGTCCGCTTCATAAAATCGAGCACACCGAGGCCCGATGCAAAGCGGGCGCTGCGGGCCGTCGGCAGCACGTGGTTGGAGCCGCCGACGTAATCGCCGATCACTTCCGGCGTGTAGCGGCCGAGGAAGATGGCGCCGGCGTTGCGGATCTTATCCGACAGGGCTTCCGGATTGTCAGTCGCGATCTCCAGATGCTCCGGCGCCAGGCGGTCGGCGAGAGCGGGCGCTTCCGAGAGATCCTTCACCAGGATGACCGCGCCGAAATCCTTCCAGCTAGCAGCCGCCGTCTCTTTCCGCGGCAGGTCCTCAAGCTGGTGCTCCACCGCATCGGCGACGTCTTTCGCGAAGGCCTCGTCGTCGGTGATGAGGATGGATTGCGCGGCGGCGTCGTGCTCGGCCTGGGCCAGGAGGTCGGCGGCGAGCCAGGCCGGATCGTTCTCCTTGTCGGCGATCACCACGACCTCGGAGGGACCGGCGACCATATCGATTCCGACGACGCCGAAGACCTGACGCTTGGCGGCGGCGACGTAAGCATTGCCCGGGCCGACGATCTTCACGACAGGCGCGATCGTCTCGGTGCCGTAGGCGAGCGCGGCGACGGCCTGGGCCCCACCCACGCGATAGATCTCGGAGACGCCGGCGAGCTCTGCGGCGGCCAGCACCAGCGGGTTCAGTGCGCCGTCCGGGGTCGGCACCACCATGACGATACGCTCCACGCCTGCGACCTTGGCCGGCACGGCGTTCATGAGCACGGAGCTCGGATAGCTCGCCGTACCGCCCGGCACATAGAGGCCGGCGGATTCCACGGCCGTCCAGCGGCTGCCCAGCTCGACGCCGAGGGCATCCGTATAGCGGTCGTCCTCGGGACGCTGGCGGGCGTGGTGCTCGGCGATGCGGTCATGGGCGAGCTTCAAGGCGTCGAGGGTGGCCGCGTCGCACTCTTTCTTGGCCGCGGCAATCTCCTGCTCGGTGACACGCAGCCCCTTCTCAGCCAGATCGACCCGGTCGAAACGCTTGGAGAGCGCGATCAGGGCAGCATCGCCCTCCTCGCGCACCTGGGCGATGATCTTGGCCACCGCATCGTTCACGTCGGCGGAGGATTCCCGCTTGGTGGAAAGCAGGTCCTTGAAGCGGGCATCGAAATCCGCCTCCGCGGTGGAGAGCCAGAGCGCCATGGGACTACATCTCCGCTTCCGGCTCGGTGTCGGGATGGCGTGGCTGGCTGCGCGTCTTCCAGACGGGGCCGAGATCCTTCAGCTCCACCTCGATGCACTCCGCCTCGAGCCGGATGGACTTGTTCCCCGAAAAGGTCAGGTGGATGACGCCGCTCGGCCCGTCCTCGGGCGTGAACTGGATTGCCAGGAGCGAGAGGACCTCCTCGGCCTGGTCGGGACGGAAGCCCTTCAGCTTGGCGTCGAAGACCCGGTCGAAGCGAAGTGCGGCGCGGCGGCGCTGCCGGGTCTTGGCGTTGCTTTCGACCGCCGCCACCCAGTCGAAGCGGTTCAGCACGGCGGCGAAGCGGTTCTGGGAGGGCAGGTACGCCATATCACCGACGCGCATGACGGCATCCTGCAGGTGCAGGGAGATGACTTCCAGATCGTCATCGTCGAGCGCGAGCAGCTTCAATGAGGTCATGTGGCGCGGTGTTCTCTTCCGAAATCCTTTGCGGGTCCCGTCTGGGCCGCGTGCCGTTCTAGCAAAGCTGGGGGAGAATGAAAGCGTGCCGCTTGGTCCCAGCTGGTCAGCTGGTGAGCCGCTCGATCTCCGCGCCGCATCTGCCGAGCTTTTCCTCGATGCGCTCGAAGCCGCGATCGAGGTGGTAGACCCGGTTAATCACCGTCTCCCCTTCCGCGGCCAGACCGGCGATCACCAGGGACACCGACGCCCGGAGATCGGTGGCCATGACCTGGGCGCCGCGCAGGGATTTCACGCCCGTCACGACGGCGGTGTCGCCCTTCAGATCGATATGGGCGCCGAGGCGGGCCAGCTCCTGCACGTGCATGAACCGGTTCTCGAAGATCGTCTCGCGGACGGTCGAGGTGCCCTCGGCGAGAGACATGAGCGCAAGCAGCTGCGCCTGGAGATCGGTCGGGAAGCCCGGGAACGGCTCGGTCTCCACCGATGACGGTCCCACCCCGCTGCCGTTGCGAGCGATACGAATGGCGTTCTCGCGCTCCTCGATCTCGACGCCGCTATTGCGCAGCAGCTCCAGGGCGCTCTGCCACAGCTCGGGGCGCGCGCCTTCCAGCACCACGTCGCCGCCGGTGGCCGCCACGGCCATGGCATAGGTGCCGGTCTCGATGCGGTCGGGCAGCACGTCGTGCTCCGTGCCATGCAACGCGTCGACGCCTTGGACGTGGAGGGTGGAGGAGCCGATCCCCTCGATCTTCGCGCCCATCTTGTTGAGACACTCGGCGAGATCGCCAATCTCAGGCTCCCGCGCGGCGTTCTCGATCAGGGTCTCCCCCTTGGCCAGGGTGGCGGCCATCAGCGTGTTGTGCGTGGCGCCGACAGAGACCTTCGGGAAGGCGATATGAGCGCCTTTCAGCCCGCCCGGCGCGCGGGCCAGGACGTAGCCGCCGTCGAGCTCGATCTCGGCGCCCAGAGCCTGGAGAGCCTGGAGGTGGAGGTCGACGGGGCGCGTGCCGATGGCGCAACCGCCCGGCAGGGAGACCTTGGCCTGATGCATCCGCGCGATCAGCGGCCCCAGCACCCAGAAGCTCGCCCGCATGCGCGAGACCAGCTCGTAAGGCGCGGTGGTGTCGACGATCTCGGCCGCGGTCAGGCGGAAAGTCTGGCCGTTGCCGTCCAGGTCGCCGAGACGCTTGCCGACCACGGTGAGATCGACCCCGTGATTGCCGAGAATGCGCGTCAGCTGATTGACGTCCGCCAGGTTCGGCACATTCTTCAGGGTCAGCGTCTCCGGCGTCAGCAGGCTCGCGATCATCAAGGGGAGCGCGGCATTCTTTGCCCCGGAGATCGGGATGGTGCCGATGAGGGGATTGCCCCCAACAATTCGGATGCGGTCCATTGAATTCCCTCAAACGCCTCATGGAGGGCGGCAAGCGCCGCCGGCTCTTCCGGCGTTCCAAACAAGTGTTCCGGTTTATCCCCCGGAGACCACGGCTGCAAGCGCCGCCCCTGAGGCGGTTTTACGCTCTACTGACCCTTCAGAAGACGATTATTCTTCCGATTGTTGGCCGCTTTCCGGCGAATCGGACTCTTTCCGCGCCTTTTTCTGCGCTTTGCGCCGGGCGAGATTGGCGCGCAGTTCGGCGGCCAGGCGCTCGGCGCGATCGCCGCCCTTCCCGGCGCCGGCTGTGCCGGATTTCGAGCCGTCCGTCCCCGACATGTGCCGTTTCGCCTCCCTATCGAGAAATGCCGCGAGCGCGCTTGCGTGCGCCCGCCCGCTATGGCAGTTTCGCGCCGCCTTCGCCGCTTGCTGAACCCTACAGCAAATCAGCGCGCAAGGCGCCTTAGCCTAACCGCCGCCGTAGCTCAGTGGTAGAGCGCGTCATTGGTAATGACGAGGTCGAGTGTTCAATCCACTCCGGCGGCACCAGGGCTTTTCCCACATGCCAGACCTGCCGCGCATACACGCCGTAGCTGCGCTGCTTTTTGCTGTTCTCTTTTTACGTGTGTTTGATATTAAATACACTCTATGCGTGCTTGCCGGTTTTCTTCCCTCATCGCGGCCCTGGGCGCTGCCTGGATCGTCATCGACGGCGACACGGTGCGATCGACTTCCGGCGAGACCTATCGGCTCCGCAATTTCGACGCGGCGGAGATCTTTCACGCACAGTGCGAGGCGGAGCGTCGGCTCGGCCTCCTGACGCGAACCCGGCTGGAAGCACTCATCGCGGGTGGTGAGGCAGACCACACTGTGGAGATGCGCAGCGCCACCCCACCCCAGCGCGACCGTTACGGGCGTGTGCTCGGCCATCTCGTGGTGGACGGCGAGGATGCCGGCTGCCTCCTAATCAAGGAAGGCTATGCCCGGCCCTGGCGCGGACGCCGCGAGGCCTGGTGCGACGGCAAGGACGATGCGCAGATCGATACCGCGGCGCTGGATTGTGGAACGGGCCAACCGCCGACTAGTCCCCCACGTCAAAGAGAGCGACATGAATGAGCATTTCCACCACCGAATCTTTGGCGATGGCGATCTTCCTTGTCTCCGCAGCCAAGGCCGTCTGGGACTTCTGGATAAGCAGCTATCTCTACCGAAAGGATATTAGGCGCGACCCGCCGCCGCCGCCGAATGATGCCGTCCGGTGGAGACGGCAGAGGGACAGCCAGATCAACAAACTGTCGTTTCTCGCTCTGATCGTCCTGTCGATATCCCTCTTCTCCATTCAGGCAAAGACGCACGATGTCTCCCGGGGGGAGATTTACGAGCTGAAGGCACGAATAGACCGCCTTGAATCACAGTTGGGTACAACTGATGGAGGAAAGCCGCATGTCGAATGAAGCCCCTCAGAAGCTTGACGAACGAATTCGGGAACTCGAGCAGCGGGTTCGAGAGTTGGAGGAGCAACTCGGCCGCATGGAAGAGCTGGAAAAGCGTATCGATGACACCCATAAGGAACTCGATGACTTCAGGAAAGCGATGAACGAGATGAGATCTCGCTCTCGCTAGAGCTCGAGCGACTTGCTTTCTCTAATGCGTGAAGATGCTGTAGGCGGCGTAGCAGAGGGCGATGGCCAGGACCGGCCGTAGCAGCCATTCCGGGGCCAGGCCGACGAGGCGCGTGCCGATCAGCATACCCGGGATGGAACCCGCCAGCAGCGCCACCATGAGGACCAGGTCCACATGGCCCAGGCCCATATGGCCGAGCCCGCCCACCAGGGTGAGCGGGACGGCGTGGGCGATATCGGTGCCGACCACACGGCGGGCCCGCAGCAGCGGATAGAGGGTTGAGAGCACGGCAACGCCGATCGCGCCCGCGCCCACGGATGTCAATGTGACCAGGGCACCTAGAACGATACCGAAAAGCACGGTGGGAACGGTGCGCACCGGCACGTCGAAATCGTCGCCCGATAGCGGGCCCTTGATGAAGCGCGGGTAGACGAGAATGGCCAGTGCGCTGGCCGGCAGGACGAAGACGAGGGCGCCGCGAATCGATTCGGCGAGAGCGCCCGTATCCAGCGGCGTGAACGCCATCAGCGCCAGAATCACGAGCGAGGCCGGCACGCTGCCGGCAGCCAATCGCAGGACGATGGGCCAGTCGACATGGCCGAGAATATGGTGGCGCCAGCCGGCGGTGCTCTTGGTGATCGCCGCGTAAAGCAGATCGGTGCCGACCGCGATCTGCGGGCTCACGCCAAATGTCGAGATCAGCAGCGGCGTCATGAGCGCACCACCGCCGACACCTGTGAGGCCGATCAAGAAACCGACGACACAGCCCGCTCCCACGAGCGGCAGAAAATCCACCACCCAGCTCATATCTGAATTCTGCGCAACGATTTCCCCTTAGAACCAGGCCGCATCCCCGCCCGATTCCATACGCTCCCCGAATCTACTCGATTTCGATTATGACCGGTATGCCGACGGAACGTAGCAGGTTTGCGGCCTCTTGCGCACGCCGCTCGAATTCCGCGCGATCTTCTGGTGAATCGCCCAGATCCGAGCAGAGGCCGCGGGCAAGAAGATCGCGGCTGAGGATGAAGGTATTCTCCGGGGCTGCCGCGCCGGACTGCGCATAGGTGATCACGCCGCCTGCCACGGTCGCGCCGTCGATGGCGCTGACCAGGACGAAATTGCCCGTCGCCGGCAGCTCCTTGAACGTGTCGAAAGCGGCCGAACGGCCCAGCAGAATCCGGCAGTCGGCAATGTCGTTGACGGTGCAGGCGTGGGCGGGCGCGGCTTGCAGCGTCTCGAAATCAATTAGGGCCGAGATGCTGATGCTGCTCACCGGCACCTGATCGGTGTTGGTGAGGAACAGGTAGCCGGCCTCCGGATCAAAGGGAGTCTCGGAGACCCAGACGATCCGAGCCTCGACGACATCTCCATTGACCGGCGCGTTGCCTGCTTGGGACAGCACAGCACCGCGGGAGATATCGAGCTCGGCGTCGAGCTCGATCGCCACGGCATCGCCCTTGGCCGCTTCGTCGCGGTCGCCGTCCATGGTGGCGATGCGCTTCACGTTGGCGGAAAGGCCGCTCCTTGCATCGACGATCCGGTCGCCGGCGCGAATCGCGCCCGAGGCGACGGTGCCGGCATAGCCGCGGAAATCGCCCTGCCGCAGCACGGTCTGGACCGGGAAACGGAAGGGTGCATCGACCGCCTCCATGGCGGGTTCGGCCTCTTCCAGATAGTCCAGCAGGCTCGGGCCGTCGTACCAGGCCATCCTGGCCGACTGGCCGGAGACGTTATCGCCGGTGAGCGCCGCCACAGGAATCGCCTGGATCTGCTCGAAGCTGAAGCTCTTCACCATCCCGTGGAACTCCGCCTCGATCCGGCGGAAGGTCGCCTCGTCGAAATCGATGAGATCCATCTTGTTGACGGCGAGCACCACGTTGCGGATGCCCATGAGATCGCAGATCGCGGCGTGGCGCCGGGTCTGGCGCTTGGCGCCGTGGCGCGCGTCGATCAGGAGGATCGCCACGTCGGCGTGAGAAGCGCCGGTCGCCATGTTGCGGGTGTATTGCTCGTGGCCCGGCGCATCGATGATGACATAGCGGCGGCTTTCGCTCTCGAAGAAGCGCCAGGCTATGTCGATGGTGATGCCCTGCTCGCGCTCGGCCTGGAGGCCGTCGAGCAGGAGGGAGAAGTCGATCTCCTCGCCGTTCAGGTTGCTGCGCCCCTTGGAAGCGGCGAGCACGGACGCGCGCTGGTCGTCCGGCACCGCGCCGGATTCCCAGAGCAGACGGCCGATCAGCGTGGACTTGCCGTCGTCCACGGAGCCGCAGGTAAGCAGCCGCAACATGCTGCCGGCGTTCTCCGCCGGCGCCGCAGCGACATCCTGATCTACGAGCGCAGCCAAAGTCATTAGAAATACCCCTCGCGCTTCTTCTTCTCCATTGCGCCGGCCGTGTCGTGGTCGATGAGGCGCCCGGCGCGTTCAGAGAACTTCGCGCTCAGGGTCTCTTCGATGACGGAATCGAGATCGTCGGCGTCGGATTCGATCGCCGCGGTCAGCGGATAGCAGCCGAGCGTACGGAACCGTACTTTCCGCTGCTGCAGCGTCTCGCCCGGCTCCAGCTTCAGGCGGTCGTCATCGGCCATGATCAGCTGGCCGTCGCGCTCCACCACGGGTCGCTCCTTGGCGAAGTAGAGCGGGACGACATCCAGGTTCTCCATGGCGATGTAGCGCCAGACATCGCCCTCGGTCCAGTTGGACAGGGGGAAGACGCGCACCGTCTCGCCCTTGCCAAGGCGGCCGTTGAGGATGTTCCACATCTCCGGGCGCTGCAGGCGAGGCTCCCAGCGATGGCCGGGGGCGCGGAAGGAGAAGACGCGCTCCTTGGCGCGGCTCGCCTCCTCGTCGCGGCGGGCGCCGCCGAAGGCTGCATCGTAGCCGCCGGCGTCGAGCGCCTGGCGCAAGGCCTGGGTCTTCATGACGTCGGTGTAGACGGAGGGCGGGTAATCGAACGGATTCATGTTCCGCTGCCGGCCGTCCTCGTTGGTGTGGACCACGAGGTCGAGACCGAACTCCTTCGCCGTGCGGTCGCGGAACTCGATCATCTCGCGGAATTTCCACTTGGTATCGATATGCAGCACCGGGAACGGCAGCTTGGCCGGCCAGAAGGCCTTGCGCGCCAGGTGCAGCAGGACGGTGGAGTCCTTGCCGATCGAATAGAGCAGCACGGGCGTGCGGAACTGGGCCGCCGCTTCGCGGAAGATGTGGATGCTTTCCGCTTCCAGCAGCTTCAGGTGAGAGGTGAGAACGGTCATGCCGGCTGCGGCTCCTTCCGATCCTGACGGTCTGCGTGCGCAACGGGATCCGATCCCGCTCCGGGGCTCACATGCAGCCCGCATTCCTTCTTGTCTTCGGTCTCCCACCACCAGCGACCCGCGCGCGGGTCCTCGCCCGGCCGGACGGCGCGGGTGCAGGGCTGGCAGCCGATGGAGGGGAAGCCTTGGTCGTGCAGCGGATTCACCGGCACGTCATGCTCGGCGATATAGGCGTCGAGCTCGTCGGCGCTCCAGTCGGCCAGCGGATTGATCTTGATCAGGTTGTGCGCCTCGTCCCATTCGGCGAAGGGCATATTGGAACGGTTGCCGGACTGCTCGCGGCGAATGCCGGTGATCCAGGCGCCGGCGCCGGCAAGCCCCTTGTTGAGGGGCCGGACTTTGCGCACCTCGCAGCAGCGCTTGCGGTTCTCGATGGCATGCCGGAAGCCGAAGATGCCGTCCTGGGCCACCAGCTCCAGCACCTCTTTCGGGTCCGGCTGCAGGCTGCGGATGGTCAGGCCGTAGCGCTCCTCGGATCGGACAAGAGTCTCCTCCGTCTCGGGAAACAGGCGGCCGGTCTGCAAGGTGAAGACGTCGAACTCGCCCTCGCTCCCTTCGGCGCGGGCGATGGCGTCGAGGATCGCCTGATCTTCGATGCCTAAGCTCGTGGAGAAGGCAATGCGGCCGTCCACGGCGCGGGCGATGATGGCGATGCGATCGTCCAGGGTCGCGGCGGAGGCGAGCTCGGCGTCGAGCGCCTTCGCGGCCTCGGGTCCGGCGCCGCCGTCGCGCGAAGCAGCTTTTTGTCCGTTACCCTCTCCGCCATTGGCGGCAGCGCGCCGGCCCGCGGGGCCGTGGCGCAAGGGAAAGGGATCGCGGCTGGAGGCCTGATAGCCGTGGCGGATGCGCTCCAGGGCCCCCTTCCAGCTATCGAGATCCTTAGAATCCTCGATCTCGGCCGTATCGAAGCCGCAGCGGTAGAGGAACTGAGCCTGGTCCGGCAGCAGGTAGCCGACCGCGCGAAGCTCACCCGTGAAATCCATGCGCTCGCGCAGGAGCCGGCCCAGCGTCATGCCGCGGCCGTCGGCGAAGGTCGCGAAATTCACCGCGACGACGCGGGAGTCTTTGGCGGCCGCTTCCAGATCGGCGTCTTCCGCATCGGTCTCGAGCGTCACGTCGGGGGCATCGTTGCGGTTCAGCAGCGTGCCGTTGGAAAGATCAACGAGCGCCATAGAGCGCCTCCTTGAACGGATCGGCGCCGACGCGCCGCCAGGTCTCCAGGAATGTCTCACCCTCGTCGCGGCGGTTCGCGATATAGGTCGAGACGATGGTGTCGATGGCGTCGGGCACGGCCTCGGCGCGGAAGCCCGGGCCGATGATGGTGCCGATGGACGCGTCATCCTTCGGGTTGCCGCCGAGGGTGATCTGGTAGAGCTCGGTGCCTTTCTTGTCGACACCGAGAATCCCGATATTGCCCGAGTGGTGATGGCCGCATGCATTGATGCAGCCGGACATGTTCACCCGGATATCGCCGATCTCCTCCTGACGCGCCGGATCCTCAAACCGCTTGGCGATCTCCTTAGCGATCGGGATCGAACGGGCGTTGGCCAGATTGCAGTAGTCGAGGCCGGGGCAGCAGATCATGTCGCCCAAAAGCTCGTTGTTCGCCGTGGCGAGGCCGGCCTCGCGCAAGGTGTCGTAGACGGCCGGAATATCGCCCAGCGCCACGTGCGGCAGGACGAGGTTTTGGGTGTAGTTCACCCGGATCTCGTCCTGGCTGTACTGCTCCGCCAAATCGGCGACCAGCTCCATGGCCTCGGAGCTGGCATCGCCCGGCGTGCGCCCCGGCTCCTTGAGGGAGACGACGACAATGCCGTGGCCCGGGACCTTGTGGGGCTTCACGTTATGGCGCAGCCATTGGGCGAAGACCGGGTCGGTCTCGCGGCGCTGATCCACCGCCTCGTTGGTCACCGGTCCAGGCTCTAACGCAGGCGGCTGGAAATAGGCGTCGATGCGGTCGTATTCGGCTTGCGGCAGATCGATCAGGTCCTTGCGGGTCTTCTCCCAGTCGGCCTCGACCTCCTCGCGGAATTTGTCGATACCGAGATGGTTCACCAGGATCTTGATGCGCGCCTTGAAGATGTTGTCGCGCCGGCCGTAGCGATTGTAGATGCGCAGGATCGAGTCCAGGTAGGAGAGCAGGTGCTCCTTCTCCAGGAAGGGGCGAATCTCCTGGCCAACGTAAGGCGTACGGCCCATGCCGCCGCCGACCAGCACCTTGAAGCCCACCTCGCCGTTCTTGCCCTTCACCAGGCGCAGGCCGATGTCGTGGAACGCGGTCGCGGCACGATCCTCGGCGGCGCCGGAGATCGCGATCTTGAACTTGCGCGGCAGCCAGCTGAACTCCGGGTGCAGCGTCGACCACTGGCGGATGATCTCGCACCAGACGCGCGGGTCCTCCAGCTCGTCATGAGCGGCGCCGGCGAACGGGTCGGCCGTCGTATTGCGGATGCAGTTGCCGGAGGTCTGGATGCAATGCATCTCGACATCGGCCAGATCGCTCAGGAGATCGGGTACGTCGACCAGCTTGATCCAATTGAACTGGAGGTTCTGGCGGGTGGTGAAGTGGCCGTAGTTGCGGTCGTATTTGCGGCCGATATGCGCCAGCTGGCGCAGCTGACGCGAGGACAGCACGCCATAGGGCACGGCGATCCGCAGCATGTAGGCGTGCAGCTGCAGATAGAGCCCGTTGCGCAGGCGCAGAGGCCGGAACTCCTCTTCGGTCAGCTCGCCCTCAAGGCGCCGTTCCACCTGGTCGCGGAACTCCGCTACGCGCTCGCGGACGAAGCCGTAATCGAATTCGTCATAGCGGTACATCGTACCAATCCTTCGTCAGTGTCGTGCGGTGGGCGGCACGGATGCGCTCACGCACCGAGGTGGCCACCGGCACACCATCTTCCATCTCGACAGCGATCGTGTAGGCGGCGATCACTTCGCGCGCCTCGACCGATTTCGCCGCCTGTTCTTCCAGCGCCGCCGCCTCTTCGTCGGTCTCGGCGATGCGCGCATTCTCCAACGCTTCGGTCCAGCTTCCGTCCGGCGCCAAATAGACGACGACGCCGTCTTCCAGACGGTTCGCGGTCATGGCCCGAATGGTGCCGGCCTTCGCGGAACGGGGCTCAGCCATTGGCGACCCTCCGCAGCATGATGTGCTTCAGCCCGTCCTGCAGCATGGCGCCGAGGCCCGGCTCATCGAGCACGCGATCGACCAAGCCTTCCGCCTCGAGCCCTGCGACCTCGCCGAAGAACAGCACGGCAGGGCTCTTGAGCTTAAGACGCTCTGGTGTCGCGGCCACGGTGGAGAGGCGGCTCGCGACACGGCGCTCGTTGGTGCGGCTGGCGTTCTCGACCGCCAGGACCGGCGTGTCCGGGGACCAGCCGGCGTCGATAAGCTTGGCGGCAACCTCGCCGCAGACCGAGACGCCCATATAGAGGACCAGCGTGTTCTCGCCGCCGGCGAGGCTCGCCAGGTCGATGCCTTCGAAATCCGGTCCCACACCCTTCGCGGCGTGACCGGAAAGGAAGGTGACGCTGTGGGAGTGATCCCGATGGGTGAGCGGGATCTGGACGCTCGCCGAGGCCGCGACAGCTGCGGTGATGCCGGACACCACCTCGACCGAGATGCCTGCCTCGCGCAGGGCTTCCAGCTCTTCGCCGCCACGGCCGAAGACGAACGGATCGCCGCCCTTGAGGCGGACGACCGTATGCCCCTGACGGGCATGCTCGACCATCAGGCCGTTGATGTCGGCTTGCGCCACCGAATGAGCGCCCTTGGACTTGGCAACCGGAATCAGCACCGCTTCGCGGCGCGCATGCTCCAGAACGCCCTCGCCCACCAGCCCGTCATACAAGATGACGTCCGCAGCCTTCAGCGCCCGGACAGCCTTCAAGGTCAAGAGATCGGGATCGCCCGGACCGGCGCCCACCATAAGAACGCGGCCGAGCCGCTTGGACTCCTGCTCCTTGGACTCCTGCTCGCCGGCGACAGCCGCATCGATCTCCGCGCCGAAGAGGCGCTCGGCCTCGGCCTCGTCGCCATCGAGCGCGGCCTGTCCGGCCGCACCGCCAAAGATCCGATCCCACAGCGTCCGTCGCGCGGCGCCCTCGGGAAGCTCGGCGGCCACGCGGTCGCGGAACGTTCCCGCCAGACGGGCAAGGTTGCCGAGGCGCGGGTGAAGCTCGCGCTCCATGGTGGCGCGCAGGCGCTGGGCCAGCACGGGCGCTAGACCTTCCGTTCCGATGGCCACGGTGACCTCGTCGCGGTCGACGATGGCGGCAAGGGCAAAGGTGCAAAGCTCCGGACGGTCGGGCACGTTGACCGGCACGCCAAGCGCACGGGCGATCGCGGAGACACGAGCATCTTCCGCGTCGTCCTCGGTGGCCGAGATCACCAGCGGCCGGCCGCGAACCTGGTCGATGCCGGGCTCCGGCTCGACCTGGCGGACCTGACCGGCGGCCTCAAGCCGGGCAAGCTCGTCGTCCAGCGTCGCGGCGGACACCTCGACGACAGCTGCGCGCTTCAGGAGAAGCCGCGTCTTGATGCCGGCGAGCTCGCCGCCGCCGACCACCAGAGGCGGCCTGCCGTCGACTCTCAGGAATACGGGAAAGCTGCGCATGGCTACCCTCCCACGACCAGGCGCTCGGGCGGCAGGTCGGCGAGGCTATCCTCGGCCAGCTCGACCTCAAGCCCATCCAGCTCTGGCGTCATGATGATCTGGCAGCACAGGCGCGAGTGATCCTCGACGTTGAACGCGCCATCCAGCATCTCGAGCTCTTCGTCGCTCGGCGGGATGAGGCGGTCGAGCCACTCTTCCTTCACGCGCACGTGGCAGGTGGCGCAGGCGCACGCGCCGCCGCACTCTCCCTTGATGGGGAGGCCCCAGTCTCGGATCACCTCCATGACCCGCCAGCCTTCGAGAGCTTCGAGCCGATGGGTTGAACCGTCGGGCAGATGGACCGTGATGTGCATTCGGACCGACCTTAAAAACCGCCAAAACGTCGTGTGCGTGGTTACGATGTCGCCTGCGCGGTGTGACCGTTCGCACGGTGCGCTAGCGCCCCATCAGTGGCGCACACTAGTAAAAAATCATTCCTGATGTAAGCAGGGGCGACGTAAAAAGCTGCAAATACGTTCCTTCTGAGGAGAAAAAGTAGAAATATTTTGCGGCAGCGCCTGCGAGCGCAACGCGGGGCGCTCGGGCGGGGCCATCGACGCAAAATCGTTCCCCTCAGGCGGGCTGAAGACCACCTTCCGGTGCCGCCGCGGGTAGCTGACGGCACCGATCGTCTTGCTTTGCGCTACTTGCCGTTCTTCACCAGGGCGTCCCGGATCTCCTCGAGGAGCTGCACTTCCCGGGGCGGCGGGGCCGGCTTCTCCTCCGGCGGGGCCTCTTCTTGGATCCGGCGCAGGTGATTCATGCCCTTGATGACCATGAAGAGCACGAAGGCCACGATGGTGAAGCTGATGACGGAGTTGAAGAAGAGCCCATAATTCACCGTCGGCGCGCCGGCCTCGCGGGCCACTGCGAGGGACGGATAGGATTCCCCGTTGAGGGCGATGAAGAGATCGCTGAAATCCACGCCGCCCGTGATCAGCCCAATCGGCGGCATGATCACGTCGTCCACCAGGGATTTCACGATGGTCGAAAAGGCTGCGCCGATGATAATGCCGACGGCCATATCGACGACATTGCCGCGCAGGGCAAATTCCTTGAACTCGTGAATGATCGACACGGCTTTTCTCCCCCTCTTGTCCCGTGCGAGCCTCTCCGTGGCGAAAGGCTTGCCACCGTCGAGCCTATCTGTGCCATGGTGCGGCCCCTTAGAGAAGCCATAGCTTGATTGGGCGGCCATGGCTTGCCGCTCCACGAGGGGAGGGATCAGCGAGAGTCATGTCGAACGGGGGTTTCAGCGCGCGCGCACTCTATTGGCGGCACAGCCTAATCCTGGCCGGCGGGTTGCTGGGGGCCCTGGCGGTGACCGCGATGATCCTCACCTTCGGGGAGACCGAGTTCAACACCTATAGCTTCTTCGGCTTTCCCCTCGGATTCTACGCCCTCGCCCAGGGGCTGATCCTCCTGATCGCGGGCGGCGCCTTCTGGTATGCGCGGGTGCAGGACCGGCTGGACGAGCAGGTCAGCGAAAGCGAGGAGTTCTGAAGACGATGCGTTCCGCCCTCCGCTTGCGCACGCCTAATCCTCATCTCGGCGCCTATTTCGGGATCACCGCGAGCGCCTTCATCTCGCTCTCCATCCTGCTCGCCCTGCTTGAGCAGGTGGGCTGGCGGGAGTCTTGGCTCGGCCCGGCGCTGATCCTGCTGCCGATCATCTTCTATCTCGCCATCGCGGCTCGCACCCGGACCATGGACACGGAGGATTACTTCGCCAGCGGCCGGCGGGTGCCGAGCGTCTATAACGGCTTCATGATGGCCGCCACGGCGATCGGCGGCATAGGGTATTTCGCCTATACGGGCACGCTGTTCTTCCTCGGCGTCGACGCGCTTGCCATCGGCATCGGCCTCGCCTTCGGCATGCTGCTCTTCACGGTGCTGTTCGCGCCCTATTTCCGGAAGGCCGGCGCGTTCACCGTGCCGAGCTTCCTAGGCTTCCGGTTCGGCTCGAAAGTCTTGCGCATCGCAAGCGCCGCCGCGCTCATCATCCCGGTCGTTCTGCTCCTCGCCGCAGAGATCAAGATCGTCGGCATGGTCGCCTCGATGTTCGTGCCGGTGCCCTACTCCATCGCGGTCCTGTTCGCCGCGGCCATCGTCAGCGGCACGGTCATCCTCGGCGGGATGCGGGCCCTGACCTGGACCGGCGGCGCCCAGTTCATCGTCGGCGCGGTCGCCTTCGCCATACCCCTAGTGATCGTCTCGGTGCTGATGACCGTGATCCCCGCGCCGCAGCTGACCTTTGGGGCAAAGCTGACGGCGCTGGAGACCTCCGAAATCAATGCCGGCTTCAAGCCGGCGCCCGGGGAAGGCCTTGCCGCCACCCTGCCGGGGAACACTCCCGACGACGTGCCGAAACCCTTCCTGCAGGCCTATGGGGCGATTTCCCCCGTCGCCTTCCTGATGCTGCTCCTCAGCGTTTCCATGGGCGTTGCGTGCCTACCCAGTCTCTTGATGCGGAGCGGGACGACGCTGAGCGTCTCGGGGCAGAGATGGGCGGGTGCCTGGGCGGTGCTCCTGGTGGCCGTGTTCGCGGTCAGCGTTCCGCCGCTGGTGGTGTTCGCCAAATCGCTGATGTTCCAGGACCTCTCGCAGCTGCGGCCGGACATGCTGCCCGCCTGGATGTCGAAGCTGATCGAGAAGCAGCTGATGTTCGCCCGCGACCTCAATTCCAGCGGCGGACTTCAGGCGAATGAGGTTTTGCTGTCCCGGGACGGAATCCTTCTGGCCTTCCCCATCGCCGCCAAGCTGCCCGCGATCTGCACGGTGATCGTCGCGGCGGGCGGCATCGCCATGGCGCTCGCCGCCGCGGCGTCGCATCTCTATTCGCTGGGCGCGAGCTTATCGGAGGATCTCTACCGGCTGTTCGACCGTGAGGCGGCGGAGTACTTCAAGCTGGATATGCCGAGGCTGCCGCGCCATACGGCGGTCTGGGCGGCGAGCGGGATCTTCGCGCTCGGCACGGCCATCTATCTCGCGATCGGCGATGTCGACGTGATGCGGGCGGCGTTGAGCGCCTTCGCCCTGCTCGCCGCGACCTACTTCCCGGTTCTGCTGCTCTCAGTGTGGTGGCGGCGCTATACGGAGCTGGGCGCCCTGGCGAGCCTCGCCGTCGGCGGCATCATCATGCTGCTGGAGCTTCTGATCCGCGGCTTCTCCTCCTCCATCGATCTCAGCAGCGGCACCATGACGGTGAGCTTTATCGCGACGCTTCTCGCCATCGGCGCGGGCGTTGGCGTGAGCCTTTGGGACGACGAGCCGAGCCCCGCCGCGACATCCTATTTCGATGCGCTGCGCGATCCGGAAGGCGAAGCCCTCTACGACGAGGCGCGCCACAGGGCGGCTGCCGCGGCAGCGGCTGCGGCGCACTAACGAGACGATCAGGCGCCGGCGACGCGCCCTATATAAGAGAGTGCGATCTTCCGCCGATGGGGCGCCGTGCGGTGCTCCAGCACGAAGACGCCCTGCCAGGTGCCGAGCGTCATGGCGCCATCCGTGACCGGGATATTCAGGCTCACCGCATTGATCATGGACTTGATGTGGCTCGGCATGTCGTCCGGGCCTTCCTCGGAATGCGCGTAGGCGCGGTCTTCGGGGGCGAAGATCTCCAGCGCATCGAGCAGGTCCCGCCGGACATTGGGGTCGGCGTTCTCCTGGATGATCAGGGAAGCCGAGGTGTGCCGGATGAAGACCGTGAGCAGCCCGGCTTCGGCGCCGATCTCATTCAGCCAGCGCTGCAGAAGGCGCGTGATCTCCACGAAGCCCTTGCCTGACGTCTCGATCTCGATCTGGTGATCCGCCTGGGTCACGCCCGTCATGGCTGCTGCTCCCTTTCCCTCTGCTTCATTCCGCATGCGGTGGCCGACCGTAACAGGGTCGGACGGAAATCCCATCCCGCACCGCCCGAAATCCAAATGTCCCAACACGGAGCGATGCTTAACCCGAAATTTACCCTAACGGCGCAGGGTCAGATTCAACTTTGCGGCGGCGCGTGGGGCGTCCCGGCGATCATCTCAAATTCGGACGGGCGGCATGGCTTCGGATCCCACTTGGAAGACAAATACGGCAGACAGCGGCGGGCAGGACTCGGTGGAGTCCCTGGTCAAGCATCTCATTTCCCGCGTGGAGGACAGCGAGCGCCGCTATAGCGAGGCCCTCGAGGATCTCCATTCGCGGCTCGACCAGCTCTCGCAGGCCACCCGCGAGGCGAAATCGGCCAGCGGCACTTCGGACAACGAGACCCTGGACCGGCTGCATGAGCAGGTGAGCAGCCTGGCCAAGCGGCTTTCCGAGACCGAGAAGGGCGAGATGGGCGCCGAGCGCGACGCCTTCTCAAAGCTCGCCCAGGGCAGCGAGCCCTTCGGCGACATGCCGAAAGAGGATTTCTACGCTTCGGACGAAGCACCTGAAATGCCGTCCCAGGAGCCGGAGATCACGAGCCCCTCGGACGCCGGCTACGCTAGCCGCTATTCCGGTCCCTCCTTCTTCGGTGTGGGCCACGATTCCGACACGGACGTGCCGGAGCTCGACCTTCCGTCGCTGATCGCCGACGAGGACGCCCCCTCGCCGCAGGCGCCGGCCTCGACCGGCTTCGGGGATGACGCTTTCGACCGCCCGCGCGGTCTCGACTATTCGGCCGATTTCACCGCCAGCGATGACGATCAGCCCGACTTCCGGGCCGCCGTCGGCGACGATTCAGCAGCCTCCATGCAATCCCCGGCCGCCTACGCCCCGGCCGGCGGCGAAGACACCGACTATGCCCGCCGGCTCTACGACGCCGCCCAGCGCCTGGAAGGCTCGCTGGGCTCCATCGTGCCGAACGATCAGATCGAGTCCCTCAATGCGAAGATGGACGAGATCGCCGACCAGCTCGACCGGGCGCTGCAGTGGAGCGAAGGCGAAGCGCCGCGCCCCGACGCGCTCCAGCATATCGAGCAGCAGTTGGCCGAGCTCGGCCAGCAGCTCGGCCGCACGGAGACGGAAGTCTCCAAGATCGGCAACATCGAAGCGCAGCTCACCCAGCTGATGGAGCATATCGACACCCAGCCGAGCATGGAGGATGTCGCGGAGCGGGCTGCGGATAGCGCCGCACAGCGCGTGGTCTCCGAGGTGAAGTCCAGCGCCGCGGAGCGCCTGGAGGCGATCCACAAGGATCTCACCGCCATGAACGAGCGCAGCGCCACGACGGACGATCGTCTGGCCGATACGCTGGGCGCGGTCCACGAATCCCTCAAGAAGCTGGTCGAGCAGGCCGAGAAACCTTCCCCGTCCATGCTTCGCCGTGCGCCGTTCGGCGAGACCCGGACGGATAACGGCGACGCCTCCATGGAAGAGGAGGCGATGCCGCTGGGCCATATCGCGCCCGATACGGCGGACGAGCCCCCGGCGATCGATCCGGATGCGGGAAAGACCCCCGGCGAGGACCGGAGCCTGCGCAGCCAGCTTTCGCGGGTGATGCCGGACGATCAGGACGACGAGCCGTCGGGCCCCTTCGGCCGCAAGGGCACCGGCGCTGAAGGCGAGAGCGAGACCGAGGAGCCGCGCCGGCCAATGGCCTATAGCGACGACGAGGAGAGCTCAGACAGCTTCGTCGCCGCCGCAAGGCGCGCCGCGCAGGCAGCAGCCGCCCAGGCGGAGAAATCCAGCAGCTGGGGCGATAAGGCGAAGAAGAAGCGCGAGAAGGTCCTTCCCGGCAGCGCCATCGACGCGGATGAGCAGCCGAAGAAGAAGAAGCCCTATCTGATGATCTTCGCGGTGCTGCTGCTGATCGTCTCCGCGGTCTTGCTCTATAGCCGCCTCGGCTCCAAGCCCGAGGATGGCGAGACCGTTGCACCGGCGACGGAAGAACAGGCTCCGACGGATGGCGGCGCGGCTGGGGAAGCCCAGCCGGGCAGCGCACCGGAAGGTAAGGAAGGCGCGCCGGACCGCTCCGGCAAGCTCGACAAGCCCATCGAGACGCGCATCCCGCCGCAGCAGGGCGATATCGATGTCGGCCGCGAGGCGGTGCCGGAGCCGGATCTGCCGGGCTTCAAGCTGCCCACCCTGCCGCCCACGCCCGCTTCCGTGAAGCGCAGCTCGGGTCCTGAACTGCCGCCCGGCGTGAGCCTCACGGTCGTGGAGCAGCCCGCCGCCTCGGCCAACGGCGCCGACGCGAAAGAGGCTGCACCGCAGGCCGAGCTGAAGCATCCGATGCCCGACGACTCCGCCGGCAGCTACGCGCTGCGCCGAGCCGCCGCAGAGGGTGACGCCCGTGCCCAGTACCTCATCGGTCTCCGCTATGCGGAAGGCGATGCGGGCATGCGCGACATGGAGAAATCTCTCCGCTGGCTCCGCCTGGCTGCGATGTCGGGTCTGGCGCCTGCCGAATACCGGCTGGGCGTGCTGTACGAGCGCGGCGAAGGCGTGGAATTCGATCTCAACCAGGCCCGCGCCTGGTACGGCCGGGCCGCGCGCCAGGGCAATCTGAAGGCCATGCACAACCTTGCGGTGATCGAAGGCGGCAAGGAGGGCAGCGGCGATTATAGCGATGCCGCCAAGTGGTACGAGAAGGCCGCCGCGCACGGGCTCTCCGACAGCCAGTTCAATCTGGGCGTCCTGAAAGAGCACGGGCTCGGCACCTCGCTGGACCTCATCGAAGCCTATAAGTGGTTCTCGCTGGCCGCGGCCGGCGGCGACAAGGAAGCCGCCAAGCGCCGCGACGCGCTGCGGGACCGCCTGACCGGCGACCAGCTGGCCAAGGCAGAAGCCGCGACGGGCGGCTGGAAGGCGCAGCCGGTCAGCGTGGCGGCCAACGAGGTGGAAGGCGAAGCGGCCTGGATGGCGGACTCGACCGCCCCGACCGCCGCCCTGGTGACCAAGGCTCAGACCCTGCTGAACGCGCTCGGCTACGACGCCGGCCCGGTGGACGGTGCGATGGGCGAGATGACCCGCAGCGCCATCCTCGATTTCGAGCGCCGCAACGGTCTGCCGGAGACCGGCGAGGTTAGCATCAAGCTGGTGTCCCGCCTGGAGAAGCTCGCCGGCTAGCCAGCCGCCCCAGAGCAACGGATTTTAAAGCGCCTTCGGCCCAAATTCGGCCGGAGGCGTTTTTTATTCTCCAAGCAAGCCTCTACGCCCCCTGCCTTCATTGACAAGGGGCGCTGCGGCGAACACGCTTGCGTCACCAATAAGAAGTCGAAGCCGGCGCGATGCTCCAGGTTTACCTCCCCATTGCCGAGATATCAGTGAACCTCCTGGTGATCCTGATGCTCGGCGGGGCGGTGGGCTTCCTTTCCGGCATGTTCGGCGTGGGGGGCGGCTTCCTGCTCACCCCCTTCCTGATGTTTCTCGGCATCCCCCCGGCCATCGCTGTGGCGACCGGTGCCAACCAGATCGTCGCCTCGTCGGTGTCCGGTGCGCTGGTGCAATGGCGGCGGGGAAATGTGGACACCACCATGGGCGGCGTCCTGATCGTCGGCGGCCTGTTCGGCTCGATCCTCGGCGTCCTGCTGGTGAACGTGCTGAAATCCTATGGCCAGGCCGACCTCACCATTGCGCTGGGCTACGTCACCTTCCTCGGCACCATCGGCTCGCTGATGCTGGCGGAAAGCGTGCGGGCGCTCCGCCGCGAGAAGGCCGGCAAGCCGGTGAAGGGCCGGCGCCCCGGCGAGCATAGCTGGGTGCACGGCCTACCGTTCAAGATGCGGTTCCATCGCTCGAAGCTCTATATCAGCGCGATCCCGGTGCTGCTGATCGGGGCCATCGTCGGCATCCTGGTCTCGGTGCTGGGCGTCGGCGGCGGCTTCCTCATGGTGCCGGCGATGATCTACATCCTCCGCATGCCCACCTCGGTGGTGATCGGCACGTCTCTGTTCCAGATCATCTTCATCACCGCCGCAGTCACCATGCTGCATGCGGTGTTCAACCAGACCATCGATATCCTGCTGGCGTTCCTTCTGATCATCGGCGGCGTGCTGGGCGGGCAGTACGGCGCGCGGGCGGGCCAGAATCTGCGCGGCGAGCAGCTTCGCGCGCTGCTGGCGATCATGGTGCTCGCGGTGGCGATCCGCCTGCTGATTGGGCTCGTGGTCACGCCGGACGACCTCTACACCATCGCACCGGTGGAGACGGCGCGGTGGTAGGGCTCGCACACCATATCCGGCGCGCGGTCTTTGGCGCCTTCACCGTCACCGCCGTCCTGATGGGCGGTGAGGCGGTAGCCCAGTCCCCGGGCGCTCCTGAGGAGATTCCGACCGAGCAGGTCCGGTCGGACATCTCGACCCGGGAGATCGCCATCCAGTCGAACTTCACCGGAATCGAGATCGTCATCTTCGGGGCGATCGACTATGCGCCGATCGCGGAGCCGACCGATGCGCCCTACGACGTCATCGTGGTGATCCGGGGTCCGACCCAGGACATCGTGGCCCGGCGGAAGGAGCGGATCGCCGGAATCTGGCTGAACGGGGCGTCGAAGGTCTTCCACGACATTCCGGGCTTCTATGCCGTGCTGTCCACGCGACCCTTGAGGGCGATCGCGCCGGAAGAGACGCTGGAGGAGCTGAAGATCGGCTTCGCGGCGCTCGATCTCGGGGTGAACGACAAGACACTGCCCGCCGACGAGCTGTTTCGCCAGGCGGTGATCCGCAACAAGGAGGAGCACCTGCTCTTCCAGTATCTGGACAACGCCGTCACCTTCATCGGAAGGAGCCTGTTCCGCGGCGAGGTCGACATGCCGGTGAACGTGCCGATCGGCCTCTATACGGCGGAGGTGCTGCTGTTCCAGGACGGCAAGCTGCTCAGCCGCGACGAGAGCACCCTCAATGTTCAGAAGGTCGGCTTCGAGCGCGGCGTCTATACGCTCGCCTTCCAGCATCCCGTGGTCTACGGGCTCCTTGCTGTCGCGATCGCGCTGCTGATGGGCCTGGGCGCCTGGGCGCTGTTCCGGAAGGATTAGGGGGAGCGCGACCCGTTCGGCCGTCATCCCTGCGAAAGCAGGGATCCAGTAGCCCCTGTCTTCGCGAACACGAACATCAGTGGTTACTGGATTGCCCGGTCAAGCCGGGCAATGACAAAAAGAGCTAATCGCCTACCCGCGGAACAGCGCAGCCCCGAAAATCGGATAGACCGCGTCGCGGCCCAGCAGCCAGGCCGCCAGACGCTCGCGGGAGAGCAGGCCTGCGAAGGCGTCGGAGAAGATGCTCAGCCCACCTGCATAGGACCCGAAGGCGGGCATCACCATCTTGTCGCCGTCGGTGGCGAAGCACTTCCTGCGGATGGCCTCGCCGCGGGCGCTGATGCGCGCGACCGGATGCAGATGGCCGGCGATCTCCTGGCCGGCGCGGGTCGGCTCGTGACGGCAGGTGACGCCGCCGATGGCCAGAGACTCGCAAACCGTGCCGCCGAGCACGGCCGGAATTTCCGGATCGTGGTTGCCGGTGACCCAGTACCATTCCCTGCCCTGCTGCAGCTCGGCGATAGTCTCGCGCTCCTCGCTCGGCAGATAGGCGGCGACCTCGGAGGTGTGGAAGCTGTCGCCCAGCGCCACGACACGCAAGGGATCGAAATAGTCGATGACCTTGCTGAGGCGCCACAGCGTCATGCGGGTATCGTATGGCGGAAGCATGCTGCCGCGGCGGGCAAAAGCGGCTCCCTTCTCCAGATGAAGATCGGCGACCAGCAGGGTGCGCTGCGCTTCCCAATAGAGCGCACCCTCCGAATGGGGCACGAAGTCCTGACCGCACAATTTGAGGTGGGGGTCGTCGCGCTCCGCTCCGCGCGGAGCCACGTCGTCAGGGCTCACCGCGACCAGAAGCGGCTTCAGCGATAAGTTCATCGACGGTTTCACGGAGCAGAGTCTCCTTGGCGTCACCGGGCACCGTTTCGCGCCCGATCTCGAGCATGACAGGAACTGAGAGGGGTGAGACTCGACTCAATGCATGGTGGGTGATTCGCCCCCGTACACGCTTCAGAAACTGCCCCAATCTGGCGATGTCGACAAGCCCTGTGGCGGCATCCGCCCAGGCCGCCTGGAGCAAAATGTGATCGGGCTCGTGGGCGCGCAGCACATCGTAGACCAGATCGGAGGAAACGGTCATCTGGCGGCCCGTCTTCTCCTGGCCCGGATGGCGCCGCTCGATAAGGCCGGAGATGATGGCGCAGGTGCGGAAGGAGCGCTTCATGAGGTTGGATTCGGCGAGCCAAGCGTCCAGATCGTCGCCCAGCATGTCCTCATCGAACAGGGTCTCAAGATCCAGCCTGCCGCGCCGGATCATCTCGCCCATATCGCTCAGGCCCCAGATGGCCAGCGCATATTCGTTGGCGACGAAGCCGAGGGGCCGGGCGCCGGCGCGCTCCAGCCGGCGGGTGAGCAGCATGCCCAGGCTTTGATGGGCCAGCCGCCCTTCGAAGGGATAGCAGACCAGATAGAATTTCCGCTGGCGCGGGAAGGTCTCCACCAGGATCTCGTCGGGGCTCGGCACCGAGGAGACATCGGCCTGCAACCGGAGCCAGTCTGAGACCTGATCGGGCAGGCCCGCCCATTGCGCCTGATCGGCGAAGATGCGCCGCACGCGGTCCGCGAGATAGGTGGAGAGCGGGAACTTGCCGCCATCGTATGACGGGATCTTCGGCTCGTTCTTGGTGGTCCGGGTGACGATGGCGTCGTTCTCGCGGATGCCCTCGAAGCGGAGAACCTGGCCGGCGAACAGGAAAGTGTCGCCTGCGGCCAGCTGCTCGATGAACCATTCCTCCACCTCGCCCAGAACCTTGCCCGCGGCGAGGACGGATTTCGGCTTTAGCGCCCCGCCCTTCCCCCGTGCCAGCCGCACCCGGAGCATGGGCGCCTCGACGATGGTCCCGGCATTGAGGCGATATTGCTGGGCGACTCGCGGATGAGCGATGCGCCAGAGACCTTCCGGGGTCTTCCGCATCTTCGCATAGCGATCGTAGTGGGAGAGAGCGTAGCCGCCGGTCGCCGCGAAATGGACGATGCGCTCGAAATCCTTCCGCGCCAGGCCGTGATAGGGGGCGGCGCTCGCCACCTCCTCATAAAGCGCGGCCTCATCGAACGGATCCGAGCAGGCGACGCAGAGTACGTGCTGGGCGAGCACGTCGAGCGCGCCGGGGCGGAAGGGAGGCGTGTCTTGGGCGCCCTCGGCGGCAGCCTCCAGGGCCGCGCGGCACTCCACCACCTCAAAGCGGTTGGCGGGCACCAGCAGCGCCTTGCTGGGCTCGTCCAGCCGGTGATTGGCGCGGCCGATGCGCTGGGCAAGGCGGCTCGCCCCCTTCGGCGCGCCGACATTGATGACAAGGTCCACGTCGCCCCAGTCGATACCGAGGTCCAGGGTCGAGGTGCAGACAACGGCGCGAAGCTTGCCGGCCACCATGGCCGCCTCGACCTTCCGCCGCTGACCCACATCGAGGGAGCCGTGGTGGAGCGCGATGGGGAGCCCGTCCTCGTTGTGGTCCCAGAGCAGATGGAACAGCATCTCGGCCTGGGAGCGCGTGTTGACGAACATCAAGGTCATGTTGTGGTCCTTGATTGCCCGATACATCTCAGGCAGCGCGTAGCGCGCCGAATGGCCGGCCCAGGGAAGGTCGGCCTCCGACGGCATGATCGCGATATCGGCGGCGGCGCCGGCAGGCGCGGTGATGATCTCTGCCAGCCTGGACGTTTGGGATTGCGCGTTCGGCACCAGGAAGGCGGCGAGCTCGGTCGGCCGCGCGACGGTGGCGGAGAGGCCGATGGCGCGGAGGTCCGGCGCGAAATTCCGGAGCCGTGCCAGCCCGAGCGCGAGGAGATCGCCCCGCTTTGTGGAGGCGAAGGCGTGCAGCTCGTCGAAGATCACGTAACGCAGATTGGCGAACATGTCCGGGCTGTCCTTGTGGGACAGCATGAGGGCGATCTGCTCCGGCGTGGTCAGCAGGATGTCGGGCGGCTTCACGCGCTGGCGCTGGCGCCGTGATGCGGGCGTGTCGCCCGTACGGGTCTCCAGGGTGATGGGGAGCCCCATCTCTTCCACCGGCGCCCCGAGGTTGCGGGCGATATCCACAGCCAAGGCCTTCAAGGGCGAGACGTAGAGCGTGTGGATGCCTTTCGAGGGCGCGCCAGCCTCCCGATCCGCGTTTCGTTCAGCGAGTTCCAACAGACTCGGCAGGAAGCCGGCGAGGGTCTTGCCGCCACCGGTCGGCGCGATCAGCAGCGTATCCTTGCCGGCCTGCGCCGCCTCCAGCAGAGCGAGCTGATGGGCGCGCGGATGCCAGCCGCGAGTCTCAAACCAGCCGGCGAAAGGCTCCGGCAGAATGCCGGGCGCAGGATCCGCCGTTATGATGCTCGCAGCCTTCATAGGGGAGAACGCTCCATGGTTGGGCGGCTAGCGCTTGACCTTACGCTTCCGCTTACCCAACTTTGGCTTGGAACCGCGCAATGACAAGGCGCGCCAGCGAGACGGACGAGAGGATATCAGGCGATGGAACGGTTTTTTGGCGGCAACCCGGCGCTCGTGCTGCTTCGCCTCGCCATTCTTTCCCTTATCTTGGGCATGCTGCTGGCCGCGCTGGGCTTCAGCCCGTTCGAGATCGTGGAAAGCCTGCAGCGCCTTGCCAACTACATCTACAATATGGGCTTTCGGGCGATCGAAGAGTTTGGCCGCTACTTCATGCTGGGCGCGGTGCTCGTCTTCCCGATCTGGCTCATCGCGCGGGTGCTGAAGCTAATGACGGGCAGCGCCTCGCGCGGCCGCGGCGCGGCGGAAGCGGATCTGCCGCCCCCGCCCCGGCACTAGCGGCAATCTCGCGTTTCATGTCTAGAGCGGTAGGCGGTCGGCCCATTCGGTGGCGCTGACGCCGACCAGCTCCTGCAGGGTCGATTGCGGGCCCTCGTCGAGGCGCTTCAGAATCGCGCGCTTGATGTCGGCGAGCAGGGCCGGCCCCTTGAACACCATCCCCGTATAGAGCTGGATCAGCGAGGCGCCCGCCTCGATCTTCTCCACCGCCTTGGCGCCGGAAACGATGCCGCCCACACCGATCAGCGGCAGCTTGCCCTCGGTGAGGAGATAGAGCTCGGCCAGGAACTTCGTGGAGCGGGCGAAGAGCGGCGCGCCGGACAGGCCGCCGGCTTCCCTGGCGAAGTCCTGATCGCTCAGACCTTCCCGCGACAGGGTCGTGTTGGTGACCACGATACCGTCGATGCCGCCCCTTTGGGCGACGGAGATGATTTCCGGCAAGGCCGCATGCTCGATATCGGGGGCGAGCTTGACCAGAAGCGGCGGCACGCGGCCTGTCGCTTCACTGGGCCTCCGCGCGGCGTTCAGCGCCCCGAGCAGCTCGCCCAAGGCTTCGGGCGATTGCAAATCCCGCAGGCCCGGCGTGTTGGGTGAGGAGATGTTGACGGTAAAGTAGCCCGCGACATCGGTCAGGGTCTCTATCCCCTTCACGTAGTCGGCGACACGGTCGGTGCTGTCCTTGTTGGCGCCGATATTGACGCCGACGACGCCGGCGCAATCGCGCCGAAGTCGCTCAAGCGCGGGCAGATGGCCTTCGTTGTTGAAGCCCATGCGGTTGATGACGGCGCCGTCGCGCTCCGACCGGAACAGGCGGGGTTTGGGATTGCCCGGTTGGGGGCGCGGCGTGATTGTGCCCACCTCGGCGAAGCCGAAGCCCATCTCGATCAGCTGAGACGCCACCTCCGCATTCTTGTCGAAACCCGCCGCCATGCCGATCGGGTTCTTGAAGGTCAGCCCCCAAAGCTCTTGTGACAGGCGCGGGTCGTCGGGCTCCGTGGCGCGTGGAAAGACGCCGATCTGCAGGGTGCGGATGGTGAGCTGATGCGCGGTCTCCGCATCCAGCCGGCGCAGGGCCCGCTGACCCAGACCGAAGACGGATGGGCCGAGCCACGAAATGCCGGAAGGGCGCGACCCGCTCACGCAGAAAGGTCCATCTTGGCGCGGACTTCCTCGGGGATGGGGTGCTTGCCGTCGGCGCGGATCGGCAGCGGCTCCGCCCATTTCAAGGCCGAGAGGGGAAGGCTGCCGTAGAGATGGGGGAAGTCCTCGCCGCCGCGGGATTTCTCCCAGCGCAGATCGCCTCCGATGCTCTCCTCATCGAAAGCGAGAAGCATCAGGTTCTCTTCGCCGGCGAAATGCTTGTCGAGGGTGCCCTGCACCTGGGCGCCGGTGGAGAGGTGGATATAGCCGTCGCGCAGATCGTCGGCGGAGCCTTCAAGGCAGCCGCTTTCCTCCGCCGTGGCGAGGGCTGCAACATCGGTGATCTTATAGAGGGTTTCGCTCATCGGGCCTTTGGGGCGTCGCCTTGGCGGGACTCTAGCGGCGATGGTCCCGCCCGGGCAAGCGCCGGAATTCGGTTGCCCCCACCCCGCAATGGGGAATAATTCCTATATGGCCAAGCCCCAGCAGATGAAGCAGAAGCTGCCGCACGGCAACCGTACCAGGCGGCTGACCCACGCCAATGTCTGGTCCGCCATCGACGCCTTGGCCAAGCGCTACAACCTCTCCACCTCCGCGCTGGCGAAAAGCGCCGGGCTGGACGCCACCTCCTTCAACCGTTCGAAGCGGACGACAGCTCAGGGCCGGCCCCGCTGGCCGACCACAGAGAGCATCTCCAAGGTGCTGCAGGCCACAGGCGCCGATCTCGACGAATTCGTGCGTCTGCTGACGCCGGACGCTCCGCAACTCCGGACAGTCGCCGCCATCGGCGTGGACCGGGCCGCCGCCGGCGGTTTCTTCGACGACGGCGGCTTTCCCGACGGCGCAGGCTGGGACAAGGTGATGCCACCCGGCCTGGCGGACGAGAACGCCTATGCCTTGGAGGTTGCCGGCGAGAGCATGGCGCCGCTCTACCGGGCGGGCGACGTGCTGATCGTTTCGCCCGCCGCGCCGATCCGCAGCGGCGACCGGCTGGTCGCAAAAACGACCGATGGGGAGGTTATGGCAAAGATCCTGGTCAAGCGCGGCGCGAAATCGGTCGAGCTTGCCGCGTTCGATCCGGAGCATTCCAATCTCGTCTTTCCGCTGAAGCGGATAGAGTGGATGCACCGGATCCTTTGGGTCAGCCAGTGAGGGATGCATGCTTCTGGCGCTACGCCTCGCCGCTCTGTCGATCGCCATCGCGGTGCTGATGCTCTTCGTGCTGCCCGGTCTGGTCGGGCCGACGGACACGGACCACGGCCCGACGTCCGGAGACGTGAAGATCGCGGAGAACACGCGCTGGGGCGAGCGGCAGGCCGAGGCGCCGGGCTCGCGCGAAGCGGGATCGCAGGAGACCACATCCTGGGGTGAGCGCGCGCCCATTGCCGAATCCGAATTGCGGCGGGCTGAGGAGAGGATGCCGGTGCCCGGCGCCTCCCGCCTCGCCGATGCCTCCGACGAGGTGAAGCGATACGCCTCCATCGAGAAGGGCCACGCCATCGAGATCAAGCCGCCCGGCCGGAAGCGGTTCTATCGGGTGATCGTGCGGGATGCGGGCACCCTGAAGACGGGCAACCACCTCATCAGCCTGAAGGGCATCTCGGTCCGGGAGGAGGACGAGACCTGCAAGGACGAGAACGGAACGAGCTGGCCTTGCGGGGCGCGGGCGCGCACGGCGCTGACCCGGCTGATTCGCGGCCGGGCTGTCGTCTGCGACCTGCCGCCGGGCGGCGACCGGCCCGAATTCACCGCGCGCTGCGTGATCGGCAAGACCGATCTTTCGCACTGGATGGTCGAGCAAGGCTGGGCGAAGCCGGCGACGGAGAACAACGATAGCCTGGCGAAGGCCCGAGACAAGGCGAAGCAGGCCAAGCTCGGCCTCTGGGGCGGGCCGC
>Ga0310345_10001124_pt1 | contig 31530 bp, 33 predicted proteins | sample HC15DNA20500_MG_FD_204667 | JGI IMG/M metagenome (GOLD analysis project Ga0310345, IMG submission 204667) | Marine microbial communities from station ALOHA, North Pacific Subtropical Gyre - HC15-DNA-20-500_MG | ecosystem: Environmental > Aquatic > Marine > Oceanic | place: Pacific Ocean: North... | reverse complement strand
TCCTCGGCGAGATGAACAAGGCGCTCTCCGGCGTTGGTGAGTTCTCGGTCCACGCGCCGCGCATCGAGACGATGCAGATCCCGACCGACAAGATCCGCGAAGTGATCGGCTCGGGCGGCAAGGTGATCCGCGAGATCGTCGAAGTCTCGGGCGCCAAGGTCGACATCAACGACGACGGTGTGATCAAGATCGCTTCGGCCAACGGCGAGGCGATCCAGAAGGCCTACGACATGATCTACTCGATCGTGGCCGAGCCCGAAGAAGGCAAGGTCTACAAGGGCACTGTCGTGAAGCTCGTCGACTTCGGCGCCTTCGTGAACTTCTTCGGCAAGCGCGACGGCCTCGTGCATGTCAGCCAGATCGAGAACCGCCGCCTGAACCATCCCTCGGACGTTCTGAAGGAAGGCCAGGAGGTCTGGGTCAAGCTGCTGGGCTTCGACGATCGCGGCAAGGTACGCCTGTCGATGAAGGTCGTGAACCAAGAGACCGGCGAAGAAGCCAAGGAAGATGCGCAGGCCGACTGATACGGCTTGCATCGAGACGGAAAAGGGGCCTTCGGGCCCCTTTTTCATGCCCGATCCCTGCGCGTCGCCAGACCTGCGGCGCCTGGACCACATGCATTGGTGGTCAATAGGGGGTAGGCCCCCCTTGGGTTGTGGCCACCCTGCCGTCTTCGGCAGATGCGCCTGCAAGACCACAAGGATCCCCCATGCTTCCCAGCCTCCCCCTCGCCGCCGCTTTCCTGTTCGTCGCCACGACGGTTCAGGCGCAATCACTCACCGACAGCGTCGAAGGCGCCTCAACCGGCTTCGGCGTTTCCAGCTTCGGTCTCTACGGCTCCGCCGCCTACGAGGTGATGCCCAAGCTGCGCGTGCGCGGCGTCCTCACCGGCCTTCCGGATTTCGAGTTCGAGGGCGACAAAGATGATTTCGGCACGGAGATCACCGCCGATGGCAGCTTTGGCGGCATCGCCGCGCTGGCGGATTATCACCCCTATGGCGGTGGCTTCCGCATCTCGGGCGGCCTGTTCTTCTCCAGCAGCGATCTCGACGGCAGCGGGCGTGGCTTCGAGGCGGATGACGGCATGACCTACGACGATGCGCGTGTAGATGCCTCGGTCCGCTTCGAGGACGAGGTCGCGCCGATGCTGGCGCTTGGCTACACGAGCGGCGGCGCGCATGGTTGGGGCTTCGAGAGCGAGATCGGCCTGATCGGCATCGGTGGCGTCGAGGTGGCGCTCGACGGCACCAGCGGCGATCCGAGCGTCGATGCGGAGTTCGAAGCCGACCTGCAGGAGATGGAAGACGACGCCAACGAGACCGGCAGCGATCTGGTTGTCTATCCCTGGCTCTCGCTCGGCGTCAGCTACCGCTTCTGAAACAGGGCCTTATGCCTCTTTAGTCGGCCCCTTCCGGGGCCGGCCATTTTTCTGCGACGAGCTTAACCACGGCGCGGCGATTCGGTGTTATGCTGCCCGGACAGAGGCGAAACGGGCCGCAGAGCCCGGACAGGAGCAGGCATGAAACTCTCGAGACGAGGCGTACTTGCGGCTGCCGCCGCGATCGTGGCCACCGGACCGGTTCTGGCCGCCCCCCCGCGCGTGGTGAAGATCCCGCGCGAGTGGCTGCCCACCGAGATCAACGTCAACGAGGCGCTGGCGCCGGGGCAGATCCATGTGCGGATCGCGCAGAACAGGCTCTACTGGACCTTGGGCAATGGCCGGGCGATCCGCTATGTCGTGGCGCTCGGCGCGGCGGGGCGCAACTTCACCGGCACCGCCCAGGTGGCGCGCAAGGCCGAATGGCCGGCCTGGACCCCCACCGCCAACATGATCCGGCAGGAACCGGCGATTTACGGCCCCTATTCGGGCGGACTGCCCGGCGGCCATGCCCGCAACCCGCTCGGCTCGCGCGCTCTCTATCTCTATCAGAACGGGCGCGACACCTATTACCGCATCCACGGCACGCCGCAGCCCTGGACCATGGGGCGCAAATTCTCGTCGGGCTGCGTGCGGCTGATCAACGAGCATGTCGAGGATCTCTACGACCGCGTGCCGATCGGCACGACGGTCGTCGTCATCTGAACCCGGCGCGCCCCTCTCGACGGGGCGCGCCGCGCGTTTCACCTTACTGCGGCGATTTGGTCATCCGCAGATAGGGCAGCACGGTCTCGAACTCGCCGAACTTGGCCTTCGCGTCCTCGTCCGAGAGCGTGGCCGGGATCACCACGTCCTGACCGACCTGCCAGTCGGCCGGCGTCGCCACGCCCTTGCCGGTGGTGAGTTGCAGCGCGTCGAGCGCGCGCAGCACCTCCGAGAAGTTGCGACCGACGGTCATCGGATAGGTCATCGACAGCTTCAGCTGCTTGTCGGGACCGATGACGAAGACGGCACGTACGGTGGCGCTGTCATTGGGGGTGCGGCCGTCGGGCAGATAGGCGTCGGCGGGCAGCATGTCGAAGGCCTTGGAGATGTCCAGACCGTCATCGGCGACGATCGGGAACTCGGGCGCAACGCCGCCGGCCTTCTCGATGTCCTTCTTCCAGCGGACATGCTCATCGACTCCGTCCACCGAGACGCCGAGCACCTTGGTGCCTCGCTTCTTCCACTCGGCGTCGAGCCGTGCCACGGCACCGAACTCGGTGGTGCAGACGGGGGTGAAGTCCTTGGGATGGCTGAAGATGATCGCCCAGTTCTCGCCGACCCAGTCATGCAGGGCGAACTCGCCTTGGTCGGTCTTGACGGTCAGATTCGGAATCTCGTCATTGATGCGCAGGGCCATGGTAACCTCCTGTGACACTGTTCCCGTGGCCAACATAGGAAGCCGCGGCACCGCCTGCCATAGCTTGCGGCCCCGATCCGCCGGTGACACTCTGCGCCGCGACACGGAGGAGATCCCCATGATCGAGAAACGCGACTTCTACATCGACGGCCGCTGGACCGCGCCCCTGGACGGGCGCGACTGCGAGGTGATCGACCCCTCGACCGAAGAGCCCTGCGCCGTCATCTCTCTCGGCGGTCAGGCCGACACCGATGCCGCCGTCGCCGCTGCCAAGCGCGCGGGCCCCGGCTGGCGCGCCACCCCGCCCGCCGAGCGGCGTGCCGTGGTCGCGCGCATCCTCGAGCAATACGAGGCTCGCAAGGAGGATCTGGCGCAGGCGATGAGCCGCGAGATGGGCGCGCCGATCGATCTGGCGCGCAACAGCCAGGCCACCTCCCTGCCCTATCACCTCGAGAACTTCCTGACGGCTTTCGACAAGGTCGAATGGCTGCGGCCCTTGGGCGATCATGCACCCGACACGATGATCTCGCTCGAACCGATCGGCGTGGTCGGGCTGATCACGCCGTGGAACTGGCCGATGAACCAGGTCACGCTCAAGGTGATCCCGGCGCTGCTGGCGGGCTGCACCGTGGTGCTGAAGCCCTCCGAGGAAGCGCCGCTGTCCTCGATCGTCTTCGCCGAGATGCTCGACGCGGCCGGCGTTCCGCCGGGCGTGTTCAACCTCGTCAACGGCGATGGCGCTGGCGTCGGCACGCAGCTGTCGACCCACGAGGACGTGCAGATGATCTCCTTCACCGGCTCGACCCGGGCCGGCCGCGCCATTTCCAAGGCCGCGGCCGAGACGCTCAAGCGGGTAACTCTGGAGCTGGGCGGCAAGGGCGCCAACCTGATCTTCGCCGATGCCGGGGAAAAGGCGGTGGTGCGCGGCGTGCGGCACTGCATGCAGAACACCGGCCAGTCCTGCAACGCGCCGACCCGGATGCTGGTCGAGCGCGGTTTCTACGACGAGGCGGTGGAGATCGCCGCCCGTACCGCGCAGGAAACCGGCGTCGGCCCGGCGAGCCAGGAGGGCCGCCATATCGGCCCGCTCGTCAACAAGGCGCAATGGACCAAGGTGCAGGATCTGATCGAGACCGGCATCAAGGAGGGCGCGCGGCTCGTCGCGGGTGGCCCCGGCCTGCCCGAGGGGGTCAATCGTGGCTACTTCGTGCGGCCCACGGTCTTTGCCGACGTGACGCCCGACATGACCATCGCGCGCGAAGAGATCTTTGGCCCGGTGCTCTCGATCATGCCCTTCGAGGACGAGGCGCAGGCGATCGAGATCGCCAACGACACGCCATATGGCCTGACCAACTACGTACAGTCCGCCGACCCGGTGCGGCGCAACCGTCTCGCGCTGGCGCTACGTGCGGGCATGATCGAGATGAACGGCCGGCCGCGCGGCGCAGGCGCGCCCTTCGGCGGCGTCGGCCAGTCGGGCCGGGCCCGCGAAGGCGGGGTCTGGGGCATCGAGGAGTTTCTGGAGGTCAAGGCGATCTCCGGCTGGGGCCTCGACGCCGCGGAATAACCATGGCGGCGCGTCCCTGTCGGGGCGCGCCCGTTCACGTCTCGGTTCCGGCCAAGCATGTGCGACCTGTGCGCCCATGCACCGATCCCGCGCCCGGACCGGGGATTTCGGCTCGACCGTGCTAGCTTATCTCTGAGCCGAGCACAGGGGAGCCAATGCCATGCTGGATCAGATCAGGGGCCTGCACCACGTCACCTCGATGGCGTCCGGGGCCCGGGCCAACAACGCCTTCTTCACCGACACGCTCGGCCTGCGCCGGGTGAAAAAGACGGTGAATTTCGACGCGCCCGACGTCTATCACCTTTATTATGCCGACGAGATTGGCACGCCCGGCACGGTGATGACCTATTTCCCCTTTCCGAAGGCCGGGCGGGGGCGTCGCGGCGCGGGCGAGGTGGCGCTAACCGCCTTCGCCATTCCACAGGGCAGCACCGATGCGTGGGAGACCCGGCTGCGCGAGCGCCATGTCGAGAACATCCTTCGCGACAGCAGTTTCGGTGCCACCCGCCTCCTGTTCGACGGCCCCGATGGCGAAAGGCTGGCGCTGGTCGAGGCATCGGCAGACGGGCGTGCCCCGTGGACCGGCGGAGGCGTGTCGGAGGAGATCGCAATCCGCGGCTTTCACTCCGTCGAAATGCTGCTGCGCGACAAGGCGGCGACGGTCGAGCTGCTGGAATTCATGGAATACCGCGAAGCGGCCGCTGATGGGGCGGTGACACGCTACGAGATCGCTGGTGGCAACCCGGCGAGCCGCATCGACATTCGGATCGATCCTGCGGCACCGCGTGCACAGGCCGGCGCGGGCTCGGTACACCACGTCGCCTTCGCTGTCGAAAACCGCGCTGCGCAGGCCGAGGTCGCCGAAAGGCTGGCAGAGGCCGGCTGGCCCACCACGCCGCAGATCGACCGCGACTACTTCTTCGCGATCTATTTCCGCAGCCCGGGCGGCGTGCTGTTCGAAGTGGCGACCAACGAGCCCGGCTTTGATCGCGACGAGGATCGCGCACATCTGGGCGAGGCGCTGAAGCTGCCCAAGCAGCACGAACATCTGCGCGCCGAACTCGAGCGCCGGCTCGAGCCGCTGGGAGATGGTGCGTGATGCTTCATGCCGCGCGCCATGAGGGGCGCCCCGGCGCGCCCCTTCTCCTGACCTTTCACGGCACGGGCGGCGACGAGCAGCAGTTCCACCGCTTCGGCACCGAGCTGCTGCCCGGTGCGCATGTCGTCTCGCCGCGCGGCACGGTGAGCGAGGGCGGCGCGCTGCGCTATTTCCGGCGCCGTGCCGAGGGTGTCTACGACATGGAGGATCTGGCGCTGCGCCGCGACGAAATGGCGGAATTCGTTGCAGCCGAGATCGCCCGGACCGGCGCCACGCGGGTTCTGGGCCTCGGCTATTCCAACGGCGCGAACATCCTCGCCGCCGTGGCGCTGGAGCGGCCCGATCTATTCACCGATCTGGCGCTGCTGCACCCGTTGATCCCGTGGACCCCGGCGCCGCAGCCCGGCCTCTCCGGTCGCCGCGTGCTCATTTCCGCTGGCGAACGCGATCCGATCTGCCCGGCGCCGATGACACGGGCCCTCATCTCCTATCTGCAGGCGCAGGGGGCCGAAATCACCCAAGCCTGGCATCCCGGCGGCCACGAGGTCCGGCCTACCGAAATCGACGCTGTGAGAGACTTCGTCGGCTAGAACGGCGCCTTGGCGGTATAACGCACACCCTTGCCGCCATCGGGGTGACGGAATTGCAGCGTTTCGGAATGCAGCATCAGCCGCGGGTGATCGCGCGCCTCGCCCTCGGCATAGAACGGGTCGCCGAGGATCGGGTGACCGAGCGCCAGCATGTGCACGCGCAACTGGTGGCTGCGCCCGGTCTTCGGCATCAGCCGCACCCGGCTTTCGTCCGCATCGGCGCGCAGCACCCGCCAGTCGGTGACCGCCTGTCGCCCGTTCTCGTGATCGACCATCTGTCGTGGCCGGTTCGGCCAGTCGACGATCAGTGGCAGGTCGACGGTGCCGGTCGCGGGCTCCAGCCGTCCCCGTACCCGCGCGACATAGGTCTTCTTCGCCTGCCGCTTTTCGAATTGCAGCCCGAGATGGCGCTGGGCGTGCGGCGTCAGCGCGAAGACCATGACGCCCGAGGTGTCGCGGTCGAGCCGGTGCACCAAGAGTGCCATCGGATAGGCTTCCTGCACCCGGGCCAGCAGGCAGTCGGCAAGGTGTTCGCCCTTGCCCGGGACCGAAAGCAGCCCGGCGGGCTTGTCGACGATCAGCACCTCGTGGTCCTCGTGAATCACGACGAGCGGCTCCATCGGCGGGTTGTAGGCGCTGCCGATATCGGGTTCGGGCGGGGTGTCAGGCGTCCGGGTCATCCCGCAGCGGTGCCAGCAGCCAGACCACCGTGCAAGGGGTGTCGTGGGGATTGAGCCAGGATATCTCCTCGCCCCGGGCCCAGAAGCTGTCACCAGGGCCAAGCGCATGGTGCCGCCCGTCGATCCGGATCTCGAACCGGCCCTCCAGCACGTAGCCCATCTCGACCCCGCCCCTTCGGCTCGGCTGGTCCGAAGCGGAATGCGCGTCAAGAGTGCTGCGATAGAACTGGATTCCGTGGACGAGCGGTGCGAGCAGGTCATCGATCGCCCCGGTATTGTCGGCCGGCAGCGGACGGCGCTGACCTGCGCGCAATACGTTGCCCGCCTCGGGGATCGGCTCCGCATCGCGGAGAAACAGCTGCGACAACGGCAGATCGAACGCCTGCGCGATGGCGACCAGATCGGCGTAACCGGGCTGGGAGCGATCCCGCTCCACCTGGCTGATCCAGCCGGTGGAGCGGTTGGTGAGAGCCGCGAGATCCGCGATCCTCAACCCCCGCGACTTTCGAAGGCGTCGCAGGTCCCGCCCCAAACTGCCGCGTTCTGGCGAAGCGTCACTCATCAACCACATGGCCTTTAGTACAGGGCACGGCGCCTTCTCTACCAGGGCGAAGCACACCGCAACACGATTCAACCGCGCGCGGCGCGCTGATGTCCAAAGAACACGGTTTTCATGAGCGCCTCCAAGCGTTCGGCATCCTGCGCGTCGAAAGCATCTGGTTGGTCGCTGTCAATGTCGAGCACGGCAAAGACTTCGCCCTGCGAATCGCGCAGGGGAATCACCAGCTCCGAACGGGTCGAAGCCGCGCAGGCGATATGGCCCGGGAACGCCTCGACATCCGGCACGAGTTGCGTCTCTCCGCTGCGCGCGGCGGCGCCGCAAACACCGCGGTCGAAGGGAATGGTCAGGCAGCCATGGCCGCCTTGATAGGGCCCGATCTTGAGAAGGCCGGGCGCCGTCACCCGGTAGAAGCCGGTCCAGTCGAAGCGGTCATCGGCGTGGTGCAACTCGCAGGCGATGGTCGCCATCAGCGCGATCTCGTCGGTTTCCCCCTCGGTCAAAGCGAGGATACGCGCGCGCAACTCGTCGAAAGGCAGTGTAGTCGTCATGAGGGGCTCCCGCTGAGGCGATCCAACAGGTGTAACGAGCGGCGCGGCCCGCGCAACCCTTTGACGGCGCCCCTCTAGTTGAGATCCACCTGCAGGGGATAATGCCCGTCCTCGAAGGGACCGAAAAGATCGTCCAGATCGGGGTGATCGACCGGCTCGCCGGAATAGTCGGCGACGAGGTTCTGCTCGCTCACATAGGCCACGTAATAGCTCTGCGCGTTCTCTGCGAGCAGGTGGTAATAGGGCTGCTGCTTGGCCGGACGGCTGTCCTCGGGGATCGACTGGTACCATTCCTCGGTGTTCGAGAAGATCGCGTCGACATCGAAGATCACGCCCCGGAACGGGTGCTTGCGATGGCGGACCACCTGACCCAGTGAATATTTCGCGCGCGACTTCAGCATGGCAGACCGTCCTTTCCACCAGTAATACCCGCAAAGCCCCTCACAGGTCCATGCGGGGCGGTCAAGTGGGGGAGAAACAGTCCGTGAACCTTGTCCTGACAGTGCTGGAGATCACCGCGCCGGTCTTCGCCCTCGCCACGATCGGCTTCGTCTGGGTGCGACTCGGCCTCGCCTATGACGTGCCCTTCGTCAGCCGCATGGCGATGACCATCTCCGTACCCTGCCTGATCTTCGTGGCGCTGATGCAGACCGAGATCGACCCCTCGGCGCTGGCCACTCTCTCGCTGGCTGCCGCCCTTAGCTACGCGGTGCTGGCGGCACTCCTCGCGGCGCTTTTGGCGGTCATGCGGCTCGACATGCCGACCTACCTGGCGCCGCTGATCTTCGGCAATACCGGCAATCTCGGCCTGCCGCTGGCACTCTTCGCCTTCGGGCAGGAGGGGCTGGGCTACGCGGTGGTGGTCTTCGCGGTCATGGCGATCGGCTCCTTCACATTCGGCATCTGGCTAGTGGCGGGGCGCGGATCGCTGGGCCGGGTGCTGCGCGAACCGCTGGTCTGGGGCACGGTGCTGGGCGCGCTGTTTCTGTGGCAGGGCTGGCACACGCCGCAGGTGGTCACCAACACGCTGGAGCTGGTGGGCCAGATGGCGATTCCGCTGATGCTGATCACGCTGGGCGTCGCGGTGGCGCGGCTCAGGCCCGGCACGCTGGCGCTCTCGACCGGGCTCTCGGCCACCAAAATTGCGCTCTGCGCCGGTGTCGCCGTGGGGCTGGGGTTGTGGTTCGGCCTGCCGCCGGTGGCCTTCGCGGTGCTGGTATTGCAGATTTCGACCCCGGTGGCGGTGACCTCCTACCTGCTTGCCGAGAAATACGGCTCCGACGCGCATGCCGTGGCGGGTCTGGTGGTCACATCCACGTTGCTCTCGGTGATCGCTTTGCCGCTCATACTGGCAATCGTGATCGCTTGATCTACCCTGCCCTGTTCCACGGCGGCCCGGCTTCAGCTAGGCTCGCAAAAAAACGAGCACTTGCGAGGGGCAGATGAGCAGACTCTTTCGCGCCATGATTCTGTTGGCCGTCCTGGCCGGATGCGGACCGCGCGATTTCGCCGCCCCGCGCGAGCTGGACGACGCCTGCAGCATCGTGCGCCAACATCCCGACTATCTCCGCGCCTTCAAGGCGACCGAGCGCAAATGGGGCGTGCCGGTCCCGGTCCAGATGGCGATCATTTACCAGGAGAGCAAATTCATCGGCAACGCGCGCACGCCGTTCCAGTGGAAGCTCGGGGTGATTCCCGTCGGCCGGCAATCCTCGGCCTATGGCTACAGCCAGGCGCTCGACGGCACCTGGGAGGAATACATGGAGCAGGAGGGCGGCTTCCGGCACAAGCGCGACCGGATCGAGCACGCGACCAACTTCATGGGCTGGTACATGAACGGCACCCAGCGCGAGCTGGGCATCCCGCTCTACGACACCCGCAACCAGTACCTTGCCTATCACGATGGGCGCGCGGGCTACCGGCGGGGCACTTGGAAGTCCAAGGGTTGGCTAATCAACGTCTCCGACGCACTGGCGCGGCGCACGCTGCTCTACGACAGCCAGCTGCGCGCCTGCGGCAAGCGCTGAACCACGGATGCGGGCGGCCCTGAGGCCGCCCTTTCCTTGTGCGGCAGGCCGATGCAGTCCCTTCGGGGAGCTGTGCGACTCGGGGCGCGAAGCCTACCCTGCGCCACGGGCCGAGTTGCGGCTCAATGATGGGAGATACTCGACATGTTTCGATTCCCAGATCACCCGTGGCGCGGCGGGGGCATCGCCCTCGTCCTCGCCCTGACTGGCTCCATGGCCTTCGGCATGGACGACATGGCGAAATCGATGGCGCCGGATATGCTTGAATGGGGCGCCGGGCCGCCCACCCTGCCCGAGGGTGCCGAGCTCGCCGTGCTGAGCGGCAACCCGATGGAGGCCGGCCCCTTCGTGGTGCGGCTACGCTTTCCAGACGGCTTCGCGGTGCCACCGCACACCCACCCCACCGCAGAGCACGTGACGGTGATCTCCGGCACCCTGCTCTTCGCCCATGGCGAGGACCCCGCAACGGCTGAGCCGCAGCCGGTCGCGGCTGGCGGCTTCATCATGATCCCCCCCGGCCACCCGCACCGGGCGACGGCCGAGGGCGAGACCGTGATCCAGATCAATGGCGAGGGGCCGTTCGCGGTGACCTACCTCGATCCCGCCGACGATCCGCGCGGCCAGACCAACTGACCACAACGAAAAGGGCCGCCAGTCGGATGACCGGCGGCCCCAAATAGGTTCAGGCGTAGCCCGTCACCACTTCGACATCTCGGAGCGGATGTTGAACTTCGCATCCGAAATGCCCGCGCCCGGCCGCAGGTCGTTGAGCACCACGGTGGTTTTCTGCCCGGCATTGTCGGTGACGATCCACTGGCGCAGTTCCACCGGATCGGCGGTGAACACCATCTGGATCGAGCCGTACTCGGGATGCGCCGGGTCCTGCGCGGTCACCGTGGTCTTGGTGCCGTCGGAGGTGTGCCCCGTCACCATGCCCGCCCGGCCGAGATTGACGTTGCGCTCGAGGATGATGTTGAGCGGCGTCTGGTTCAGCGGGTAGCGCTCGGGCCCGGTGTTGGAGCGGGCGTCGAACACCGCGACCTGACCGCCACCGGCGATCATCATCGAACGGTCGCCCGCGTATTCGAAGCGGATCCGGCCGGGCCGCTTGATATACATCGTGCCGGTCTTGATCGAGCCGTCGCCGTTGATCTGGGTGAAGCCTGCGGTCGCCGACTGGAGCTGGTTGAGATAGTTCGAGATCTCGCCCAGCGAGAGCTGGCGCGCAAAGGCCGGCCCGGTGGTGACCGCTAGCGTGGCGGCCGCGGCGAGCGAGGCGAGGAAGCTGCGTCGGATCATGGTCATGTCTCGCGTGGTCCTTCATGTCGTGGCCCCTAATGGACAGCAGGGGCGCCTTGGCACTCGATATAGGGTCGGTCTGCCGGATTGTCCGCCGCTAGGCGATATCGCGCGCGCCGCCAGTCGATGACCGCGCCATGAAAAAGCCCCCCGCCCGGGGGGGCAGGGGGCTTAACCCATTGGAAAATCTAGGATCACGGCCCCCTCACGGAGGACTCGCGGCAATGTCAGTGGACCTCGGGCACCAGCACTTCGCGCTTGCCGACGTGGTTCGCGGAGGAGACCACGCCCTGATCCTCCATCTGTTCGACCAGCCTCGCGGCCTTGTTGTAGCCGATCGCCAGCTTGCGCTGGATGTAGGAGGTGGAGCATTTGCGATCCTTGGCGACGATCTGCACCGCCTGGTCGTAGAGCGCGTCCTCGCTGTCGGAGCCGGAGGTCGAGGAGCCGCCCCCCGCGAGTCCCAGCACCGCGTCGATATCCGAGCTCTTGTCCTCGTCGGGACCCTCGACCACGCCGCCCACGTAATCGGGCGGGCCGAAACCCTTGAGGTAGGTCACGATCTCCTCGACTTCCTCGTCCGAGCAGAACGGCCCGTGCACGCGGGTGATCTTGGAGCCGCCCGCCATGTAGAGCATGTCGCCCATGCCTAGGAGCTGCTCGGCGCCCTGTTCGCCGAGGATCGTGCGGCTGTCGATCTTCGACGTGACCGAGAAGGAGATCCGGGTCGGGAAGTTGGCCTTGATGGTGCCGGTGATGACGTCGACCGAGGGGCGCTGCGTCGCCATGATCAGGTGGATGCCGGAGGCCCGCGCCATCTGCGCGAGGCGCTGGATGCAGGCTTCGATCTCCTTGCCCGCGACCATCATCAGATCGGCCATCTCGTCGACGATGACGACGATGTAGGGCAGCACCTCGGGCTGGAACTCGTCGGTCTCGAAGATCGGGTCGCCCGTCTCCTCGTCGAAGCCGGTCTGCACCGTGCGCGAGAACATCTCGCCCTTGGACAGCGCGTCGCGCACCCGGCCGTTGTAGCCGTCGATGTTGCGCACGCCCATCTTCGACATCTTGCGATAGCGCTCCTCCATCTCGCCCACGACCCATTTCAGGGCGACGACCGCCTTCTTGGGGTCGGTGACCACGGGCGAGAGCAGATGCGGGATGCCGTCATAGACGCTGAGTTCCAGCATCTTCGGGTCGATCATGATCAGCCGGCATTCCTCGGGGGTGAGCTTGTAGAGCAGCGACAGGATCATCGTGTTGATCGCCACCGACTTGCCCGAACCGGTGGTCCCCGCGATCAGCAGGTGCGGCATCTTGGCGAGGTTGGCGATCACCGGCTCGCCGCCGATATCCTTGCCGAGCGCCAGCGGCAGCTTCATCTGGTTGTCGCCGTAGTCGCGCGCGGTGAGGATCTCGCGCAGCGCCACCATCTCGCGCTTGGCATTGGGCAGTTCGATGCCGATCACCGAGCGGCCCGGCACGGTCGAGACCCGCGCCGAGAGCGCCGACATCGAGCGCGCGATATCGTCGGCGAGGCCGATGACGCGGCTGGCCTTGAGACCCGGCGCGGGCTCCAGCTCGTACATGGTGACCACGGGGCCGGGGCGGACCGAGACGATCTCGCCCTTGACGCCGTAATCCTCAAGCACGCTTTCGAGCTGGCGCGCGTTCTCTTCGAGCTGCGCATCCGGCAGGTGGTGCCGCTCGATCGCGGCGGGGTCCATCAGCAGGTCGAGCGGCGGGTACTCGTATTCGGGATAGGCGACCTGCGGTGTGGCGGGCTGGCTCGGCGGCGCCACCGGCGCGGGCTGCGGCGCGGCGCGTGCGATCTCGGCGGCCGGGCCCTGGGGGGCAGCCTGACGCGCGGCGACCAGCTCGGCGCGATGCGCGGCAAGTGGCGGGGCGGCGGGTGCCGGCGTGCGGGCCGGTGCAGCGGGTTCGCGGCGCGCGGTGAGCGGCGGCTCGGCCGGGCGTTGCGGCGCGACGGGGGCGGAGATCGGAGCCTCCGGCTCCTGCCAATCCTCGGCCTCGACCGGCTCTTCGGATCCGTCCGCCCATTGGGGTTCGGCGGGCATGTCCCAGTCCTGATGCGGTTCCGCCTCAAGCGCCTGCTCGGGCATCTGCTTCCAGTCGTCCTGCGGCGCGGCCTGCTCGGTCCATCCGGTGGTCGCGTCATAGGCCACGTCATCGCCCGCCTCGACCGGCTGCGGCTCGGGCATGGCGCCGAACGGATCGGGTCGCGCCATGTCGCGGGCCAGCGGCGGCTCGACCCGGGGCGCCGGGGCCGCGTCCGCGCGGGCAGCGCCAAGCGCCTGGCCCGCGAGCGCCTGACCGGCGGCGGCGAGACCGGCCCCGGCAGCGGCGAGCCCGGCGCCGGCCACGACGCGCGGCGTCTTGTTGATCATCAGCGGTTTGGGCCCACGGCCACGGGTCAGCGAGGGCTCGATCCGGCCATGCTGGAACGGCGGCATCGTGTTCTGCCCGGTGCGCGCCCGGATCGCATCAGAAATGCGCGAGCGGATCCGGTCGTCATCGGCGGGACGCTCGGCCGCGGCCTGCGCGGTGAGCGGCGGCTCGACCGGGACGGCGGGCGACGTCTCACGCGGCTCGGTCCGGCGCAGCAGTTGCGGCATCCGCGACAGCAGGCCGCCAGAGGGTTCCTCGGTGCGAGCCGGTCGCGGCGGCGCGGCGAGCGTGCCTGGGGGCGCCGGCGGCAGTCGCCGCGCCGGAGCCGCGTCCTGCGGGGCGGGCGCGGCCCCGGACCAATCGTCTTCGGGCCAGTCGCCCCGGGCCTGCTCATCGTCCGACCAGCCATCTTCAGCCCAGCCCGTCTCTTCCGTCATCGGCGGCGCGGGGGGCACGGGCGCGGGCTGGCGAGGCATGACCCGGGACACGGCCGGCGGCATGCGTCGCGCCGGCGCGCTGTCCTCGATCAGGGCTTCGTCCTCCTCCGCCTCCGGAGCGGCGGGGGCGGGCCGGGCGGCGGCGCTGAGGCTGGCCATGCGCTTGGCGGCATGGGCGCGCACCACAGCGGCGACGCGCTGGGTCTGGTCCGGCTCGGGCACCGCGCGGGCGGCGGCGTCTTCTTCGGCGGCGATCGCCGCATCGCGGCGCATCTGCTCGCGGCGCGACTCGATCTCGTCGCCGATCCGGGCGCGCAGCACCTCGGCGGCGCGCATCGAGACCGTGGCACCGCGCCCCATCAGCCGCAGACCCAGCGCATAGGCCAGCACCAGCCCCAAGAGAATCAGCCGCCAGAGACCTTGCGTTTCCTCGCGGGTGAAACCGGTGACATAGGCCCCCGCCGCCAGCGTGCCCGCGCCGAGCAGCAGCGCCAGAAGGTTCACCCCGAGCCCCGGGCCGAAGGGCAGCACCGTGAGCAGCAGCCCCAGTACCGTGTCGCCGAACAGGCCGCCGAGGCCGAAATTGTGGCTCCAGCCATCGGGCGGCGTCAGCGTCGCGGCGAAGACCGCGGCCAGCGCCACGACGATCGGCGCGAACATCAGCCGCGACATCGCCCGGTCCTCGCCCCGATGCAGCGTCAGCCGCGCGCCCCAAGTCAGGAACACCAATGGCAGCATCCAGGCGCCGCGCCCGACGATCATCACGATCGGCTGCGCCACCGAGGCGCCGAAACGCCCCAGCCAGTTCTGCACCGGCGCGTCCGAGGCCAGCATCCAATTCGGATCATCGGGGCTGTAGGAGCCGATCATCATCGCGACCATCAGCCCCAGGGCGATCAGCACAAGTCCGAGCAACTCCTTGCCGCGCTTTTCCAGCGCCGCCTGCGTGTTACTGTCGAAGAGCGGTTCGCGCCCTCGCGTCTGATACGCCATTTCGCCTCGTCCTCTCAGTCGTAGAGACAGTCGCGGAGCGTCTCGAGCCCGCGCTGCATCTCGTTGGCCGGGGCCACCATGGCGACCCTGACATATCCCTTGCCGGGATTTTCTCCGTTCACGTCACGCCCGAGATAGGCGCCGGGCAGTACCCGCACCCCCGTCTCGCGCCATGCCTTCAGCGCCGCCGCCTCGCCATCCGCGACCGGCAGCCACAAAAAGAACCCTGCCTCCGGCGCCGCATAGCCCGGGACATCGCCCAGTACCGCGTCAGCGATGTCGTATTTCGCGGCATAGAGCGCGCGGTTCTCGATCACATGCGCTTCGTCCGACCACGCCTTCGCGGCTACCGCCTGCAGGGGCAGCGGCAGCGGCGCGCCTGCATAGTTGCGCAGCTGCCGCATTCGGCGAATCGATTCGGGGCCGCCCGCGGCGAAGCCCGCGCGCAGGCCCGGCAGGTTCGACCGCTTGGACAGGGAGTTGAACACCACCAGACGCTCAGGATCGGCGCCCATCGCCGCGGCGACGGCCAGCGCGCCCGGCGGCGGCGTCTCGCGCCAGATCTCGGAATAGCACTCGTCGGCGAAGACCCGGAAATCATGGCGCTCGGCCAGTTCCAGCAGCCGTTTGAGATAGGCTTCCGAGGCCACCGCGCCTTGGGGGTTCGAGGGCGAGCAGAGATAGAAGATCGCGGTGCGGTCCAGCGTCTCGGGCGCGATCGCGTCCAGATCCGGCAGGAAGCCGGTCTCGTGCGTGGCGGGCAGATAGCGCGGTTCGGCCCCGACGGAGAGCGCGGCCACCGCATAGACCTGGTAGAACGGGTTCGGCATCAACACCAGCGGCGCCTGCCCGCCCTTGGCCTCGGGGCACAGCGCCATGGCGGCATTGTAGAGCCCCTCGCGCGTGCCATTGAGCGCCAGCAGCCGCTCGGGCGCCACGGGAATGGCATAGCGCCGCGAAATCCAGCCGGAAATCGCGCCCAAGAGCATCTCCGAGCCCTCGTTGACCGGGTACTTGCCGAATCCCGCCGCCGCCTCTGCGATGGTGGGGCCTACCCAGTCGGGATAGGGGTGCTGCGGCTCGCCGATGGTCATGGCGAGCGGCGCGCCGCCCGGCTTGTGCGAATCGAGCAGGCTCCGCAGACGCGGGAACGCGTATTCCGGTAGGTCCGAGAACCGATCGGGGAAATCCATCGCTGCCTCATGAACGGGGGTCATGCCAGTGCCCCTCTTGCCACGAAACTACCCGCGCGGGCAGGACGATGTCCAGCTTTCGCCCCCTGCTCGCCCCGCATGTGTCTTTCGGGTCAGGCCCCTGTCAGGCGAGGGCCGTCTCGACCGCCGCCGCCAGACGCCACAGTGCCGCGTCCCGTCCCGCCGCGCCGTTCAGCAACAGCCCGCAGCCCGGATCGCCGAAGGGCAGTGCCGCCGAGCATAGCCCCATTAGATTGGCCAGCCGCGTGTTCCGCAAGGTCTTGAGATTGGTGAGACGGAACGCCTCGGCATCATCGAGGAGCGGCGCGACCTTGGGAGGCGTGATCGCCACGCCCGGGCAGATCACCGCGTCGAACCCCGCCGTCGCGGCCCGAAAATCGCGGCGCAGCGCGTGCAGACGGTCCCAGCCGGCGATCCAGTCGGCGGCCGACACCCCCTGCCCCGCGCTGACCCGGTCGAGAATCGGCGGGTAGAGCGCATTCCTGTCGGCCTCGATCCGCTCGCGCCACCAAGCCCAGGCCTCGGCGGTATAGAGCGCGCCCGACAGGTCATAGGCCTCCTCCAGCACCGGATGCGCTCGCCGCGTGATCACCGCGCCAGCGGTGTCGAGCCGCGACAGCGCCGCATCGAAGCTGCGCGACACGGCAGGCTCCAGCCCCTCCATCACCACCGTGTCGATCACCAGAAGACGCCGTCCCTCGAGCCCGGCCCCGCGTAGATCGGCCGAGGGCCCGCCCAGCGCCGCGAGGGCGAGATTGGCGTCCTCGACGCTGCGCGCCAGCGGGCCGATGGTATCGAACCTGGCGCAGAGCGGCACTGCGCCCGCGAGCGGCAGCGCCCCGTGGGTCGGCTTGAGCCCGACGAGTCCGTTCCAGACCGACGGCACCCGCACCGAACCGCCGGTGTCGGAGCCGATGGCCAGCGGCGACAGCCCGTGCGCCACCGAGGCCGCCGCGCCGGAGGAAGAGCCGCCGGGCGCGGCCTCGGGGTCGAAGATGTTGGGTGGCGTCGCAGTGCGCGGGTTGATCCCGAGCCCCGAGAAGGCGATTTCGGTCATGTGGGTCTTGCCGAGGCAGACCATCCCGGCGACGCTGGCGCGCGCCAGCACCTCGGCGTCGCGGTCGGGCACACGCCCCGCCATCAGCCGGGTGCCCGCCTCGGTGGCCACGCCGGCGCTGTCGAACAGGTCCTTCCAGCTTACCGGCACCCCGTCGAGCGGGCCGCGCCTCCGCCCCATCCGGGCCCTTTCGCGCGCCGCCTCGGCCTCGGCCATGGCGCGCTCGGGCGTCAGACGGGCATAGATCCGCGCGGCGTCGGGATGCGCTTCGGCGGCATCGAGAAAGCTTTGGGCCAGCGCGACCGGGTCGATGTCGCCCGCCGCGATGCCGCGCCCCAGCGCCGCCGCGCCCATCCGCCGCCATTCGTTCATCGCCGCCTCCGCCATATCCCGCCTTGATCGGGCGCGAGGCTAGCGGCGCCGGGGCGCATGGACAATCCCGCCCCCCGCCCCATAGTCAGCGGCATGAGCCAAGACAGCGACATCCTCATCGCGGGCGGCGGCCTCAACGGCCCGGTGCTCGCCCTCGCCCTCGCCCGGGCCGGGTTCTCGGTGACCCTCGTGGACGCGGCCGCGCCCGCCGCCCGCCTCGCCCGCTTCGACGGGCGCGCCTATGCCATCGCCGCAAGCTCGCGTCGGATGCTGGCGCGGCTGAAACTATGGGATCAGCTGGCGCCGCAGGCGCAGGAGATGGTCGAGATCAAGGTCACCGACGGGCGCGCCGGCGAAGGTCCCTCCACCTGGTGGCTGCATTTCGATTCGGCCGAGATCGAGGAAGGCCCAATGGGCCACATGGTTGAGGACCGGCACCTGCGATCGGCCCTCGCCGCGGCGCTGAAGGCGACGCAAGGCGTCACCCTGCGCGCGCCGGCCAAGCTGGTGGCGCAGGAGACCTCGGCGGGCGGGGTATCCGTCACGCTCGATTCGGGCGAGGTACTGCGCGCCGGGCTGCTCGTGGGTTGCGACGGTCGCGCCAGCGGCACCGCCGCGCGGGCCGGGATCAGGCGCAATGGCTGGGACTATGGCCAGAGCGCGGTGACCTGCGCGGTCGAGCACGAATTGCCGCACAAGGGCATCGCGCACCAGTTCTTCATGCCCGGCGGGCCGTTGGCGATCCTGCCGCTGACCGGTCGGCGCAGCTCGCTGGTCTGGAGCGAGCGCACCCCGCGCGCCGAGCGCCTCGTGGCGATGCCCGAGGCGGAATTCCTCGACGCTCTGCGTCCCGCCTTCGGCAATTTCCTGGGCGAGATCGGTCTCGTAGGCAGTCGGGGGCTGTTTCCGCTGGGTCTCAGCCTCGCGGAGCGCTTCACCGCCCGACGCGTGGCGCTTGTGGGAGACGCGGCGCACGGGCTGCACCCAGTCGCGGGGCAAGGCCTCAATGCCGGGCTGCGCGACGTCGCGGCGCTGGCCGAGGTGCTGGGCGAAGCCCGCAAGCATGGCGAGGATGCGGGCAGCGCCCTCGTGCTCGACCGCTATGCCCGGTGGCGGCGCTTCGACACCACGGTGCTGGCCGCCACGACCGATCTCACCACGCGGCTGTTCTCGAACGACAACCCGCTGCTGCGGCTGGCGCGCGATGCCGGGCTCGGCGCGATCAACGCCGTGGCCCCGCTGCGCCGCGCGATGATCCGCGAGGCGGCGGGGCTGACCGGGGAATTGCCGCCGCTGATGCGCTGAGGCGCGGTGGGCTCAGTCGAGCGGGCGCGCCTCGTCGGCCAGCATCACCGGGATGCCGCCCCGGATCGGATAGGCAAGATTGGCGGCCCGGCTTACCAGTTCCTGCCGCTCGGCATCGTAGCTGAGCGGGGCTTGGGTCTGCGGGCAGACCAGCGCCTCGAGCATGCGCCGGTCGAAGGCGGCCCGGCCCGCGCGCGGATCCGGCTCAGGATCGGGCAGCGGATCGATCGGCGGGACCGGTCGGGGCGGCGTGTCGGGGGGCAGGTTCGGATCGTCGCTCATTGCATTCTTTCCTCGCCCGAGCCGCCGCGCAGGGCGAACTCGATCAGCGTCACCAAGGTCTCGCGCCGGCCCGGCAGGTCCGGCGCTTCGAGCAGCGCTTGGCGCTCCTCGCAATCGAAGGGGCAGAGCATCGAGAGTGAATTGATCAGCAACTCGTCCTCGGCCTCGCGCAGGTTTTCCCAGTCGGTCTGGAGCCCCTGCTCGTCGAAGAACCGGGCGAGCAGCTTCAGGAATTGATCCCGCCGCATCCCCGGGTCGGCCTCGACCGCACCGCGGTCACGTTCGAAGCCGGACCAGTTCACCGCGCAGCGGCGATAGGGCGTGAAGCCGTCGACCTCGCGGCGGATCCTGAAACGCGACACCCCCGCGAGGGTGATCATGTAGCGCCCGTCCTCGGTCTCGGAAAAGGCGGTGAGCCGCCCGGCGCATCCAATGTCGTGCAGCCGCATCTCGCCCGACGGGGTCTCGTAGGGCTGGATCATCCCGATCAGCCGCTCCGGCGTCTTCATCACGTCCTCGACCATGGCGAGGTAACGCGGCTCGAAGATGTGCAGCGGCAGCCGGGCGCGCGGCAAGAGCAGCGCCCCCGGAAGCGGGAAGACCGGAATGGTGTCGGGGAGGTCCGCGCCAGTGATCATGAAAGGCGACCTAGCCTGCTGGGCCCCTCAGGCAAATATCATCGATGAGAGTTTGCGCCGACCCGCGAGCGCGATCGGATCCTTTGCGGGCAGCGCCTCGAAAATGGTGAAGAGCTGGGTCTTGGCCGCGCCCTCGTTCCACTCGCGGTCGCGACGGAAAATCTCGAGAAGCTGCTCCACCGCCTCGGCGGTCTCGCCCTTGGCATGCAGCGCGGTGGCGAGGTCGTAACGCGCCTGCAGGTCGCCCGGTTCGGCCTCGACCCGGCCACGCAGCTCGGCCACGGGACCGGCATTGCTGGCCTGCTTGGCCAGCGCGATCTGCGCATGCGCCGCGTCCAGTTCGGGCGTCCGGGCGATCTCGGCCGGGGCACCGTTGAGGATCGCCTCGGCCTGCTCGACCTGATCCAGCGCCAGATGCGCGCGCACGAGGCCGGCATAGGCGGCGGCGTTCTTGCCATCCTCCTGCAGGATCGCGCCGAACACCTCGGCCGCGCCGGTGGCGTCGCCTTCGTCTAGCATCGCCTCGGCCGCCTCGATCGCCTCCGACAGGCCACCATCCTCTTCGCCGCCACCCAGAGCGACGAGCTTCTGAACGAACTTGTCGATCTCAGAGCCGGGCAGCGCGCCTTGGAAGCCGTCGACCGGCTGACCCTGCCAGAAGGCATAGACGGTGGGGATCGACTGCACCTGCAGCTGGCCCGCATAGGCCTGGTTCCGATCGACGTCGATCTTGACCATCTTCACCTTGCCGCCGGCCTTGGTCACGGCCGCCTCGAGCGCCGGGCCCAGCGTCTTGCACGGCCCGCACCACGGCGCCCAGAAATCGACGATCACCGGCACCGTCTTCGAGGTCTCGACCACGTCCTGCATGAAGGTGGCGTCGGAGCCCTCGCGGATCAGGTCGTCCTTGGGGGCGGCGGGGGCGCTGTCGTTGAGACCGAGCATGTGAAGCTCCTGCTGCTGTTTGCGGCCCTGTGCGGGCGATGTTCAGAGGTGAGTATATGTGCGCGGAGACGCGCCGCGCCAAGCCCTAGAGGTCGAAGCTGGCGAAGACAGGGGCGTGGTCAGAGGGCTTGTCCCAGCCGCGTGCCGATTTCAGAACCCGGCTGCCATGCCCCGCCTTGGCGATGTCGGACGTGGCCCAGACATGATCGAGCCTGCGACCGCGATCCGCCGCCTCCCAGTCCTTTGCGCGGTAGGACCACCAGGAATAGAGCTGGCCCTCTGGGATGTCCTGCCGGGTCACGTCGACCCAGTCGCCGCTGTCCTGCACCTGCGCGAGGTGCTCGACCTCGACCGGCGTATGGCTGACGACCTTCAAGAGCTGCTTGTGGCTCCAGACGTCGTCCTCGCGCGGGGCGATGTTGAGATCGCCCACGAGTATCGCCCGCGCGGGCCGGTTGGCGTGAAAATCGTCGCGCATATGGGTGAGGTAGTCGAGCTTCTGGCCGAACTTCTCGTTCTTCTCGCGATCCGGCTCGTCACCGCCCGCAGGAACATAGAAATTGTGGATCGTCACGCCGTTTTCCAGCCGCCCGGCGATGTGGCGGGCATGGCCGAGCTGCGCATGATCATGCGCCGCGACCTCCTCGATCGGCAGGCGCGACAGGATGGCGACACCGTTATAGCCCTTTTGGCCGCGCGCGATCATGTGGTCGTAGCCCAGCGCGCGGAACGCCTCGAGCGGGATCTTCTCGACCGGGCTCTTGCATTCCTGCAGGCACAGAACGTCGGGCCCCTCCTCCTGCAGAAGGCGGGTCACCAGCGTTTCGCGCAGGCGGACCGAGTTGATGTTCCAAGTGCAAAGCGTGAAGGGCATGCGCGGTCTCCGGCTGTCGGGCCGGGCCTGCCTAGCCCCTCGCGGCGCCGAAGGCCACCCGCCCCCGCTACGCCGGGTTCACGCTCGGACAGCGCGCCTTAGGGCTGGATCGTATAGCTTTCGGCCGCGCAGACATCGACCCTGTCGGGCACCACGGCGCCGTCCGAGAACATCATCAGCAGGTCGTAGAGGCATTCCGACACGTTGCGGATGGTGACGTCGGCATTGCTTCCCGACGGCACGACGTATTCGCCCAGCAGGTCGTCACGCCAGTACTGGTCCGTCACCGGAGAGGCGAAGAGCCGCACCAGATCCACCCCCGAGCGATTGCGCACCCGCAGCGTCTCGGTCTCGGCCAGAACGGCGGTGCCGAGAAGCGGGATCAGCGCGATGGCGAAGGCGAAAGGGCGAAAAACGGACATCGGGCAACTCCTGTCGGTACAGGTCCAGCCTAGCCCCTCGGCTGCGCCGACCCCAGAGGCGTTTCGCCCCACTCACGCCGGCGCGACCGGAATTCCGCCAAGATCCTTCGATTGCACAGAAAAAAGCCGGGCACCAGGCCCGGCCAAGTCCAACAGGGAGGTATGTGGCGTGACCCCGCCACGGGGGCTTCGGCATGGCAACGCGCGGCCTCGGGATCGGTTCCCGCCGCGCTCAGGCCACGAGCCGGTACCCCCCCGATTCCGTAACCAGAAGCCGCGCATTCGAAGGATCGGGTTCGATCTTCTGGCGCAGCCGGTAGATGTGGGTTTCGAGCGTGTGCGTGGTCACGCCCGCGTTGTAGCCCCAGACCTCGTGCAGCAGCACGTCGCGCGGCACCACACCCTCGGAGGCCCGATACAGGAACTTGAGGATGTTGGTTTCCTTCTCGGTCAGCCGGATCTTGCGATCATCCTCGGCCACGAGCAGCTTCTGCGCCGGGCGAAAGCTGTAGGGCCCGAGCTGGAACACCGCGTCCTCGGATTGCTCGTGGGTGCGCAACTGGGCCCGGATTCGTGCCAGCAGCACCGGGAACTTGAACGGCTTGGTGATGTAGTCGTTGGCGCCGGCGTCGAGGCCAAGGATGGTATCGCTGTCGCTGTCATGGCCGGTCAGGATCAGGATCGGGCATTTCACGCCCTGCTTGCGCATGACCCGGCACAGCTCGCGGCCATCGGTATCGGGCAGGCCGACATCGAGGATCACCAGATCGAACAGCCCGGCCTTCACCTGCGCCATCGCTTCATGGCCGTTACCGGCTTCGAAGACGTCGAAATCCTCGGTCATGACGAGCTGTTCGCTCAGCGCCTCGCGCAGGTCGTCTTCGTCATCCACCAGCAGGATCTTCTTAACTTGTGCCATATCGACGCCTCCATGACCTTCCGGCTCCACACATGTGTAACGATCACGTGTGGCTCAAGTTTCGTGGCAATCTCTCACGTCGAGTTGTCGCGCCCGGGGGAAATGTTACAGTCGCCTCCCGCGCCGGGGTCGCCCGGCTTTCCGCAAGGATGCGAACATGCCCTTTCGCCCCGATCCCGTCGAGCGCCGCGCCCGCGCCCTGGCCGATCTTCGCCTCGGCGTGCCGGTGGTGCTCGGTCAGGACAAGGGGGCTCTCGTGCTCGCGGCCGAGACGGCGGGGCCCGACCGGCTGGCGGATCTGCGGAGGATGGGCGGGGCGCCGGTGCTGGCGATCACCGGGCGACGCGCCACGACGCTGCGCGCGCGGGCATATGATGGCGATCTGGCACGGGTGGCGCTGCCGGCGGATGCCGATTGCGGCTGGCTGCGGGCGGTGGCCGATCCGGCGGGCGATCTGAACACCCCGATGAAGGGCCCGTTGAAGACCCTGCGTGACGGCTCGCCCGAGACACACCGCGCGGCGATCGCGCTGGTCAAGGCGGCGCGGCTGCTGCCTGCGGCGCTGGTGCTGCCGCTCGAGGATGCGGCCGGCTTTGCGGCGGCGAACGAGCTGACCCGGCTCGACCTGCCGCTGCCGCCGGCGCTGACGCCGGCCTATGCCCCGGTCGCCGCCGCCCGGCTGCCGATGGAGGCGGCGGAAAAGGGCCGGCTGCACGTGTTCCGCCCCGGCGATGGCGGCGAAGAGCATTACGCGGTCGAGATCGGCAAACCGCTGCGCGACACGGCGCCGCTGGTGCGGCTGCACTCGGCCTGCTTCACCGGCGACGTTCTGGGCTCGCTCAAATGCGACTGCGGCCCGCAGCTGCATGCCGCGCTCGACCAGATGGGCGAGGCCGGCGAAGGCGTGCTTCTGTATCTCAACCAAGAGGGACGCGGCATCGGCCTCGCCAACAAGATGCGGGCCTATTCGCTGCAGGATCAGGGCTTCGATACGGTCGAGGCGAACCACCGGCTCGGCTTCGAAGATGACGAGCGCGATTTCCGCATCGGCGCCGAGATCCTGAAGCGGCTGGGCTTTTCGCGCATCCGCCTGCTGACCAACAACCCCAACAAGGTCGCGCGGATGAACGAGGCCGGGATCGAGGTGGAGGAGCGGGTGCCGCTCAAGGTCGGCCGGGGTCTGCATAATCACCATTACCTCGCCACCAAGGCGGCCAAGTCGGGGCACTTGCTGTGATCCATTCTCCCGCCGATCTCGTCCTGACCCGCCGCGGCCTGCGGGTGCTTGGCCGGTATCTCCCCTGCTCGATCGGCAAGGGCGGCATTCGCCGCGACAAGCGCGAGGGCGACGGCGCGACGCCTGTGGGCGAGCACCGCATCACCGGCATGTTCTACCGCCCCGACCGGCTGGCCGCGCCCCAGCCTTGGGCCGAGCCGATCCTGCCCGGCGACCTGTGGTCGGACGGAAGCGGCGATCCCGCCTATAACAGCCATGTCCGGGCGCCCTACCCCGCGAGCCACGAGGTTCTGCGCCGGTCCGATCCCCTCTACGACATCGTGCTGATCACGGATTGGAACAAGGGTGGCGCGCCCGGCGCCGGCTCGGCCATCTTCCTCCATCAGCGCCGCCGCCCGGGCTATCCGACCGAGGGCTGCGTCGCCTTCGCGCGCCCCGACCTGATCTGGCTCGCCCGCCATGTCCCCTATGGCGCGCGGCTGATCGTCAGGCGCTGATCCCCTTCATCTTTCCGCGAATACGCGATCCCGACGCTTGCCTCGCGCGGGCCGCCGGTCAGTCGAGCCGATCCGGCAGGGCCCGTCCCCTGATTGCTTCGGCGAGGGGCAGCGGACGCTTGCCCTCGCGTTGGATCTCGATGAACTCGACCGCGCCATCGCCGCAGGCCACGACACCCTCGCCGATCACCATTCCCGGCGCGCCCTCGCCCGGCCCGGCGGCGGCGCGCAGGATCTTGAGCCGCTCGCCTTCGGCCATGCACCACGCGCCCGGAAAGGGCGAGAGCGCGTTCACTTGGCGCGCGACATGGGCGGCGGAGCGGGTCCAGTCGATCCGCGCCTCGGCCTTGTCGATCTTGGCGGCATATGTAGCGCCGTCATGCGGCTGCGGCTCCGGGCGCAGATCGTCGAGGTCGCGCAGCGTCTCGACGACGAGGCGACCGCCCATGCCGGCCAGCCGGTCATGCAGGTCCGAAGCCGTGTCCGTGGGACCGATCGGCGTCGCCTCGCACATCAGCACCGGGCCGGTGTCGAGCCCCGCTTCCATCTGCATGATGCAGACGCCCGTCTCGGTATCGCCCTCCATGATCGCGCGCTGGATCGGCGCCGCCCCGCGCCAGCGCGGCAGCAAAGAGGCGTGGATGTTCAAACAGCCCCGCGCGGGCGCGTCGAGGATCGGCTGCGGCAGGATCAGCCCGTAGGCCACGACCACCGCGACATCGGCGTTCAGCGCGGCGAAGGCGACCTGTTCCTCCGCGCCCCTGAGCGAGACCGGGTGCCGCACCTCCAGCCCCAACTCCTCGGCCCGCGCTTGCACCGCGCTGGGCCGGGGCTTCTTGCCGCGACCGGCGGGGCGCGGCGGCTGGGTGTAGACGCAGGCGATCTCGTGACCCGCGCGGACCAGCGCATCGAGCGCTTGAACCGAGAAATCGGGGGTGCCCATGAATACGACCCGCATCAGGAGAGCTTCCTCGCCTTGGCAACCAGCCGGTCGCGCTTGAGCCGGCTCAGCCGGTCGAAATACATGCGCCCCTCCAGATGATCGATCTGGTGCTGCAGCGAGGTCGCCCAGAGCCCGACGAAATCGCGCTCCTCGAGCTCGCCGCCCTCGTTCAGGAATCGCGCGGTAACGGCGCGCGGCCGCGAGATCACCGCCGAAACGCCGGGCAGGTTGGGCGAGGCTTCCTCGTGCTCGCGCAGTTGCACGCTCGCATGCAGGATCTCGGGATTGGCCATCCGCACCGCCTGCCCGCGCCCGTCCGAGGCATCGACCACGGCGAGGCGCAGCGATACGCCGATCTGCGGCGCGGCCAGCCCGACGCCGGGCATCGCGTCCATGGCCTCGATCATCTCGTTCCAGAGGGCACGGATCTCGTCGGTAACCGCCTCCACGGGGGCCGCGGGCTTGCGCAGCGTCGGGTGCGGCCAGCGCAGGAAGGGGCGGGTCATTCGGAAGTGTCCTCTTCGTGGCGATCGATGCACAGGATGCCGTCGAGATGGTCGAGCTCGTGCTGCACGCAGGTCGCCTCCAGCCCATCGAACGCGGCCTCGTGGCCGAGGCCGGTCAGGTCCTGCCAGCGCAGCCTGACGCGCAGGGGACGGCGGACCCGGCACGGCGTGTCGGGGATCGACAGGCAGCCTTCCTCGCGCAGCGCCGTTTCTTCGGAAGCCTCTACCAGCTCGGGGTTCACGAAGACCTTGGGTGCCGGATCGCCGTCGCGCCACGCCACGTCGGTGACGAAGATCCGCATTGGCAGACCCACCTGCGGCGCTGCGAGGCCGCGGCCCGGCGCATCGTACATCGTCTCGATCATGTCGGCGGCGAGTTGCGACAGGGTGGCGTCGAACAACATCACCGGGTCGCAAGTCGCGCGCAGCACCGGCGCCGGATGCCGGACGATGTCGAGCACGGCCATCAGCCGCGCGCCCGCTCGCGCTTGAGCTTGACCATCTTGCGGGTGATCATCTGCCGCTTCATCGGCTTGAGGTAATCGATGAAGAGCTTGCCATCGAGATGGTCGATTTCGTGCTGCACGCAGGTCGCCCAAAGCCCCTCGAACCGCTCGGCATGGGTCTTTCCGTCGAGCCCGAGCCATTGCACTTCGACCTCGGCCGGGCGCTCGACCTCGGCGAACTGCTCGGGGATCGAGAGGCAGCCCTCCTCGTAGATCGAACGGGCCTCCGAGGCCCATGTAACGGTCGGGTTCACCAGCACCATGGGCCGGGGCGCACCCTCGTCCTCCTTGGTGGCGTCCATCACCAGCAGCCGGCTCATCTGGCCGATCTGCGGCGCGGCGAGGCCGATGCCGGGGGCGTCGTACATGGTTTCCAGCATGTCGTCGGCCAGCCGCCGGATCTCGTCGGTGATGGAGGCGACGGGATCGGCGACGGTCTTCAGACGCGGGTCGGGATGGATGAGGATGGGGCGCAATGTCATGGCGCCGATCTAGGGCCAAGCGGCGCGCCTTGCAACATCGCCGCCCCTTGCGCTCGCGGCCCGGCCTGTGCAGCCTCTCGGCTCGAGATGCAGGAGACCGCCATGAGCCCCGACCGCCAGACCGCCCCCGATTTCGACGAGATCATCGATCGTCGCGGCACCAACTGCTCCAAGTGGGACATGATGGAGCCGGTCTACGGCGTCAGCCCCGACGAGGGGCTGGCGATGTGGGTGGCGGACATGGATTTCCGTCCCCCCGCCTGCGTGCAGCGCGCGGTCGAGGAGATGGCCGCGCATGGCGTCTACGGCTACGCCGCCTCGGACGCGGCGCAGCGCGAGGCGATCGGCTGGTGGATGGACCGCCGCCATGGCTGGCGCCCCGATCCGGGCGACATCTTCACCACCCACGGTCTCGTCAACGCCACCGGCCTTTGCGTCGACGCCTTTACCGAACCGGGCGAGGGGGTGGTGCTGTTCACCCCGGTCTACCACGCCTTCGCGCGGGTGATCCGCGCGGCCGGGCGGCAGGTGGTCGAATGCCCGCTGGCGCTGGACGAGGGGCGCTACGTCCCCGATTTCGAGGCCTGGGACGCGATGATCACCGGGCGCGAGAGAATGATGATCCTGTGCTCGCCGCAAAATCCCGGTGGCCGGGTCTGGAGTCGGGCCGAGCTGGAGGGCTGGGCCGAGTTCGCGCGGCGCCATGACCTGATCCTCGTCTCCGACGAGATCCATTGCGACCTGACGATGCCGGGCGTGACCCATACCGCGATGACCCGGATCGACGGCGTGGCCGACCGGTTGCTGATGCTGACCGCGACGACCAAGACCTTCAACATCGCCGGCGCACATATCGGCAACGTCATCGTCTCCGACCCAAAGCTGAAGGCGCGCTTCGCGGCACGGATGGGCGCGCTGGGACTGTCGCCCAACAGCTTCGGCCTCGCCATGGCGACGGCGGCGATGTCGCCCGACGGGGTCGAGTGGCTGGAGGCGCTGCGGCACTATCTCGATGGCAACCGGCGGCTGTTCGAGGAGGGGGTCGCGGCGATTCCGGGCCTCAAGCCGATGCCGCTCGAATCCACCTATCTGGAATGGGTGGATTTCTCGGGCACCGGCATGACGCGCGAGGAGGTGCTGGCTCGGATCGAGGGCGAGGCGAAGATCGCGGTGAACCACGGCACCAGCTTCGGTCTCGGCGGCGAGAGCTTCCAGCGGTTCAACATCGCAACCCCGCGCGCCCGGGTCGCCGAGGCGGTGGCGCGGCTGAAATCGGCCTTTGCCGACCTGCAGTGAGGCTCAGGACGGGGGCAGCCGCAGCGGCGGCTCGTCCTCGGTCCGCTCGAAATCGACGGGCGGGGTGTCGGCGACGCGGCTGTGGCGCTTGAACTCGTAGATCCGCTCGCCCTCCTCGACGCGGCTGGTCATGACCAGGCATTGGTAGAGATGGCGCGGCCCGTCATAGAGATCGACGAAGCCGTGCAGAATCGGCGCGTCCTTGGCCGCGAGAGCGAAGCCGTCCTCCCACATGCGCAGCACCTGATGTACCTCGCCCGCGTCGTGGATGCACAGCCGCCCCGAGCGGCGTTGCGCGGCGCGACGCGCGGCTTCCATGGCGGCCTGCAGATCCTTCGTCAGATATTCGGTCATCTCGCGTTCTCCCCCTGACTCCATCCTGCGCAGAAGAGTGTGAAATTCAAGCGACGTTCGCGGAAAATTCCCGGTCAGGCCCGCGCTTTCGGGCGCAGCACGTGCGGCTGCGCGGGATCGTAGAGCGCGCTGTCGGGAAAGCCCTGCCCGGCCCCCAGCGCCGGTCCCACCAGGATCAGCGCGGTACGGGTCAGCTTGGCCGCGCGCACCTTTGCATGGACGTCCGAGAGCGTGCCGCGGATCACCAGCTGATCGGGCCAGCTGGCGCGATAGACCACGGCGACCGGGCAATCCGCGCCATAGAACGGCGTCAGCCGCCGCTCGATATCCCTGAGCGCCCGAATGCCGAGATGGATCGCCAGCGTGGTGCCGGTGGCGGCAAAGTTCTCGAGCGTCTCGCCCGCGGGCATGGAGGTCGATTTCATCGACATGCGGGTCAGGACGATGGACTGCGCCAGTTCGGGAATGGTCAGCTCCTGCCCCAGCGCGGCGGCGGCGGCGGTGTAGGCGGGCACGCCCGGCACGATCTCGTAAGCGATGCCGTCCGCCTTCAGCCTGCGGATCTGCTCGGCGATGGCGCCATAGAGCGAGGGGTCGCCCGAATGCACTCGCGCCACGTCCTCGCCACGCGCATGGGCCGCTTTGATCTCGGCATGGGTCTCGTCCAACGTCATCGGCGCCGTATCCATGACCCGCGCCCCCTCGGGCGCACCCGCCACCACCTCTTCGGGCACCAGCGAGCCCGCGTAGAGACAGACCGGGCAGGCCGCGATGAGCCGCGCCGCCTTGAGGGTCAGAAGCTCCGGATCGCCCGGCCCGGCCCCGATGAAATAGACGGTCATGGCGCGTGCCCTTCGTGACTTTGTTCTTCAAATACGCAAGACGACCGGGTTCGGCCGCCGCGCCGCGATGCCCTAGCGCGCATCGATCTTCTTGGCATAGCCGCGCGGCGTGACCATGCGCGGCCCCTCCCCCAGCGCGACCAGCTTCGACTGCGACGAGCCGACCAGAACCACCGTGAGCATGTCGACCTCGTCGACCTCCAGCTCGTCGAGCCGCCGGTAGCGGATCTCCTCTTCGGGCCGACCCAGCGAAGAGGCCAGCAGCACCGGCGTGTCGGCGGGACGATGTTGCAGCAGGATGTCGCGCGCCTCGGCCAGCAGCGTGCGCCGCCGCTTCGAGACCGGGTTGTAGAAGGCGATAACGAAATCGCCCTCGGCGGCGGCGTGCAGCCGCTTCACGATGTCCTCGCGGGGGGTCAGCAGGTCCGACAGCGAGATGGCGCAGAAATCGTGACCGAGCGGCGCACCGGCGCGCGATGCGGCGGCTTGCAGCGCCGAGACGCCGGGCGTGCAAACCACCTCGACACGGCGTGCCGCCTCCGAAACGCCGCCCTTGTCCGCGTCGCGCCCGAGCAGTTCGAACACCAGCGCGCCCATGGCGTAGATGCCTGCATCGCCCGAACAGATCAGCGCCACGTCACGGCCTTCGCTCGCGCGTTCCAGCGCGTAGCGGCAGCGATCCTCCTCGCCGCCCAGCGGGAAATCGGCGCGCGGCTTGCCGGCGGCCAGCGGACCCAGCAGGTCGATATAGAGCCCGTAGCCCACCAACTCCTCGGCCTGCGCGATTAGCCGCGAGGCTTCGGGCGTGCGCCAACCGGACTGGCCCGGCCCGATGCCAACGACCGAAAGGCGACCCCGACGGCGGCCGTGCAGCTCAATGATCGGCGCAGGCGTCATGGCCAGCGCGCAGGTTGCGTTGGCGGTCTTGCGCTTGGTGACGACCAGCGTCGCGTCCTTCCCGGCCTGCGCCAGCGCCGCACCCTCCGAAACGCCATGGCAACCGACTTCGGCGAAGACGACCTCGGATGGGGTGGCGAGGCGCGGCGCCTCGGCCTCCAGCTCGGCGGCGGAGAAGAGGCGCAGCGGCACGCCGAGTTCACGGGCGGCGGTGAGGATCGCGGGCTCGTCCGCCTTGAGATCGATCGAGGCCACGGCCTGCACAGCCTCGGGCGCGATCCCGGCCTCGGCCAGCACATCGCGCAGCAGCGCGGCCAGTTCCTCGGGCGGGCAGTCGCGGGCGCAGCCGAGGCCCAACACGGCGCGCTGCGGCGCGAAGTGAAGATGCTCCGGACCGAGCCCGCGCTGCGGGGCATCCGAGACGGTGATATTCAGCGCATCGCCTCTGGGCAGCTCGGCCAGCCAAGACGCCTCGCCGATCACCGTGGCGCCGCCGCCAGAGAGCAGCGCCGCCATCGCCCCCTTGGCGTCGTCCGGGTTCACCAGCCGGTAGCCTAGGGGCGGCTCGTCGAGCGCCACGCCGAGCGCCACGTCGCCTGCGGTGGTAACGGCGGCCGTGCCGCCCAGCGCCTCGGCGATGCGTTTCGCCAAGCGGTTGGCGCCTCGATGCCCGCCGAGCAACGGCACCACCACGCGGCCGTCATCGGAGACCGAGATCACCGGCGGCTCGGCGCGCTTGTCCGATAGAAGCGACGCCACCGCCCGGATCAGGATGCCACTCGCGCAGACGCCGACGACCGGCGTTCCCGCGGCGAAGAGATCGCGTGCATGTTCGAGCGCATCGGCGAAGAAGGCGTCGGCCCGCTCCACCCGCCCCTCGCGGCCGTGCAGGGGCGCGCCGAGCGCCTCGGCGATGCTACGGGCCACAGATTCGCCGAGGCGCTCGGCGCG
>Ga0310345_10001123_pt1 | contig 31531 bp, 24 predicted proteins | sample HC15DNA20500_MG_FD_204667 | JGI IMG/M metagenome (GOLD analysis project Ga0310345, IMG submission 204667) | Marine microbial communities from station ALOHA, North Pacific Subtropical Gyre - HC15-DNA-20-500_MG | ecosystem: Environmental > Aquatic > Marine > Oceanic | place: Pacific Ocean: North... | reverse complement strand
TACAACAAAGATCTAGGCCCGTTAGAAGCTGACGAACTGCTGAAGAAGATCTCTGAAGTCATCAAACACCGTTTGCGCCCAACAGACAGCTTCTATCGTTATCACGGCGAAGAATTTGTCCTGATTGCTGAAAACACTCCAATGAGTCAGGCTACGTATCTTGCTGAAGACTTACGCAAGCGTGTTGAGAAACGAATCGAATGCGCGACAGTGTCAATCGGCGTAACAGACATGCGTCCCGGCATGGATGTTTACGATGCACTCAAACGAGCCCAGGATGCATTAAACAATGCTAAGGCGATCGGCCCGAACTGGGTTTGTTTTGACACCCATGAATCTGAAGCTAACATCATGCAAAATGATTTTTGGCAGGATATGGCACATCCTGATTCTGAAGAGTTGTCAGAAAACATGGTTTCTACCCAGAAGGCAGTTGGCGCGTAAATCGCGCCTGAAGCCTCTATTATTCATACATCTCACTATTTCCGGTAATAAAGATTACCGGAAATAAGATAAGTATATGAGTTTGTGTGGTATTTGTCGTGTTTCTCTTTAAATCTGGCAATCACTTCCCTTTCAATTGTCGATAATCGACGGAACCCAGCCGGCCAGGATGGCAAGTAGCCATTATTCACGAGGATGCTGGCTAATTGCCGTAAGTTCTTAACAGCGTAGACGCAATGTCTGTCGTAACGTTCGCTGTGATAAATCCCGATCTTTCGCTACTGCGGCTGCCGACTGTAGACACGTAACACCATCGCAACTAAAGTAGATACATATGTAGCTACGACCATCAACTCGAGGTTGCCGAATGCAAAGTGAAATCAAACGATGGGGAAACAGCGCTGCTGTACGCCTTCCCGGCAAGATTTTGGCTGGGTGTGTCAAGCTCGATCAGTATTGATGTGAAAGCTGGAAAAATCGTTATCGAGGCGTCCCCAAAAGCGCCGTGCAAGGTCAATCTACCCTTCTCTGAAGCTGACCTGCTCAAAGGTTTAGATGCCCATGGTGCCCACGCTGACGAGATTGCGTTGCCCTCTGCAACTGAAATGAGCGTTTGATGGCTCAGTACATTCCTGATCGTAACGACATCACCTGCTGTAAACTAATTCACACACTGGGTATTCAATGCATTATTTTTTGTGAATTTCAGATCAATCACCCTGCCCGTTGTCAGTCTAAATCCACACACTGAGCCAGAATCATTACGATCAATTACAACAATTAACCGACCAGACTCACTCACTAATGAATCCTGATACTCACCTGTCAGGATGACCTCTGGAAGTTTGTCGTTGTGTAAGACCGGTTTCCCATTTGAAACATTAATATAGTAATAGACACCCAACTCTTCACTATAATAATTTCCTGCGATGGATCTAGCATAATCAGCCATATCATCAATTTTAGGCAGTTGTGTGCCTGTGAATACTCTCTCTTCGCCTTTGGTGACTTCCATTGATAGGCCTTCTGTATCAGTGCTATTAAAAATGATCTGCAGGTCTATTGGAAGATTAATAGTTTCGTATGTATTCTCAGATATAGGGCGTAAGTTGGTTCGCTGACCATTCGCAAATAAGAACATTGAATTGTTTCGGGGACTTCTTAGTATTTGCCAAACATCTTTATTTTCAGGATCTCTATAAGGGCCTGTTCTTTGTTCACTAAGTTCATCAGTTACCTCAAAAATAGAATTGTCAGAGATACTATTAACCGATCTGTCTGGAGGGCTTGACTGTTGATCTTCAAGAATAGAATCTACTATGGCAAAACCAAGTTGCTGGACATTAATGTTTGTATTTCCAAATAAGGCGATAGAGATCCCTTGATCAGGAAATCGCATGAAGATGCTGCGGTAACCTCGATCTGCCCCTGTATGAAACAGCAGATTCAGTCCTTTGTATTGAGTAACCTCAAGCCCACCAGCATAAGTAATATTTTGATTATTATTCAGTTTCCCAGGTGTGAGAAGGTTATCAAATACTCTCTTGCCACCAATTATGTGATTCGCAAGGTTTTTATCCCAGTAGGAGAAATCATTTACCGTAGTTTGGAGTCCTGTAGGCCCAACAACTTCGAATACAGGCATGCTCAATTCAAATGGTGGGTTTGCCGCACTGACGTAAGCATTAGAACGATTTGGAATTACCTCATTATAGTTATCCTGAAAATGAGTATTATCCATATTAAGGGGACCAAAAATGTGCTGCTGTGTGTAGTCACGGAAACTTAATCCGGAAACACGCTCTACTATTATCGCCAACAACGTGTAGCCACTGTTAGAATATAAATACCGTTCCCCCGGTTTAAAATTTAGATACTTTTGTCTCTTTAAGAGACGGAAAATGTCATTGTTGGTTTTCAGGTCATCTGCTCTGTATCCAGCCAAAGATAGAAGGTCCCATTGGTCCCTTAAGCCACTGGTATGATGTATAAGGTGTCGGATAGTGATTTCATAGCCAAAGTCTGGCATTTCCGGGAGATACTTATGGATATTATCATCCAGAGATAAAGCGCCCTCTTCTTCTAACAAGAAAACAGCGAATGCTGTGAACTGTTTAGAAAGGGAAGCGACGTGAAATACTGACTCAGGTGTATTTGTTATCCCGTATTCCAGGTTCGCTAAACCATAAGCTTTCGAAAATAGTATTTCCCCATTCTGGTACACTGCGAGAGAGCAACAGGGTCCTGATTGATTGGCATAATCGGTGAATATTTCGTCTATTACATCGCCATCAATACTAAAATCAGCTGAAATTACAGTGGTTTGTAAGGCGAAAAGCAGCACACATATTAAGGTTACGGCCATTTTTGGGTTTAGAAGATCCATACTTCTGTTCCTGTTCCTTAAGGGCGGCGCCTATTGTTAGTGTCATTCAGAAAATCAGAGTCTCGTATCTAACCAGTCAAATACTCGGTCCAGTGTGGTCCACTCGTCCCACTCAGGTGAACCATAATAGTGGGTGCCGTTTGCAATGCGAATGAGGGTTGAGTCTTTGCCTTCAGAAATTAAAGCATCATGCATTCTTTCACTCTGATCTATAGATACACGAGTATCAGCCTCACCATGAAGCATCAATACGCTGGCATTAATGTGTTCGGCAAAAAACAAGGGTGACCTGTCTCTTTTAGTACCAGGTGAAGCACAGACGCCATTGATATAACTTTCTACCATTTCGTCCTCCAGATCCGTTGCCTCATGCCATGTCGTGACATCTGTCAGTGGATAGAACGCAATGACCGTTTTAACTTTTGGGTTGATGGCTGCAGTTAAGAGCCCTACTTGTCCCCCTTGAGATTCGCCCAGTATTCCTATTCGATCGGGGTCAATGCCAGGCTGTGCAGCTAACCAGTCTACTACCCTGGAGACATCAGCGGGCTGAACTAGACCACAATCATTCACCCCACCAGTGTGTGGCCAACCTCTTAATGTTATTACCAGACCAATGATATTTTGCCGATCAGAAAAATAATGAGCATAGTAGGAAGCATCAACGCCTGCATGCTCACCATCAGGCCGCCAGCCGTGGATATGGATGATCGCGGGTTTCAGCTCGTTGGTCTCTGGGCCGACGTCATAGATCATTCCTTCGTAATTGATATCCTCAACGGGAATTGAGACAGGTACTGGTCCCGCTCGCCAAGGTCTTTGGGCGAATGCTGGGAAACTAATTAATGGTAAGAGTACTAAGGTAGCTAAAAAAGCTATCCTTTTGAGTTTTAAACGGTTACTGCCCATTTACTCATCCTCATAATCACCAAGCATAGTGTTTACTTAAATACCTGGCCATATTTTCTCAATTAACGCTTCTCAGCAATAAACGAATTCCTGCCTTGCGAAATAATCACACGATCAACTTCATCTCCATCATTTGTCTGAAACTGATACCAATACTCAGGCCCCATTAAGTAATATCGATTTTCGCTAAACGGAAGTAACTCACTGTGTTCACCTCTCAATTCACGATACAGCTTGCCATCTTCAACCATAATCGTGATATCGCTGGTTTGTTGTGATGAGTAAACCCCGGTGTACTTCATTAACGCGTTGCCATTGACTTGCGGTGGATTTGGCAAGACATCCGAATAGTCGATTTCCATTTCGTCGAGGGCAGTCATGGCAGCTGTATTGCCTGGATACAGCATTATCGCTTGTCGGTAGAATTCAGCCGCCCTTTCATTGTCACCTTTTTCTTTTAAGGCATTGGCCAGAAAGCTGAGCGCCGGTGATACGGTATTTTTGCTGGCTGACTCTGATGTCATCAGAGATACTGCCTCATCAACCCGTTCAGTGGTCACAAGATCAACAAGAATCGGGTTCAATGTCTGGGTTGGAATGCCCCTGTCAGTCTTGTAGCGCGTTTCTCCATATTCATAGAACCGCTCGACCGCCTCTAATCCATACTGATGATAGACTTCAAGGGGATTACGCAGGGTCCAGTTGGCAAACACAAACTCAAGTCCTTGGTAAGTGCTGCGATGAGGAACCGAGTTATGAGTCTCCAGCGGCATTCGATCAAACTGCCACAGAAAACCCGTTGGTGCGGTGGACTCCAGAACGCCGGACAATTTTCTAATGCCTCCCGGAAGATCCGCTGCTTCGTTCCCTACGGTCATGTATAGCGTGACCGGTAATTCAGTCTTGGATTTAAAAAACGTTTCCGCCTGCCCAACCAGTCGTTGACCGTTCCATTGCATGCTCGGACTAATGGCGATGTAAGCATTAAAAAGATCAGGGTTTGTTGTCAGGGTGTGAATAGCGAAAAGCCCACCAAACGAGTGGCCAATCAGGACACGATAAGGATGTGTTCGATAGTTTTCTTCGACCCAGGGCATCAGATCATCTGAAAAAAAGCGCTGAAAATTCTCAGCACCGCCGTGATTAGGTCGATATTGCTGCTCGAGCGGCTCTTCGGACGGTGGCGTCATATCGCGGGTTCGATCGGCGTTGTTGACCGCAACAACGATCATTTCAGGGATGAAATCGTTAGATGATAGGAAATCAACCATCGACGAGGTGTAATCGAAATGGGCTGAGCCATCTAACACATAAAGGACTGGGTAGTTCGTATCAACAGCCTTATAGGAATCCGGAACACTGATAAGAATACTGCGCTCTTCGTCAAGAACCTTGGACTGGATCCTTATTTCATGGCCGATGACGATCGGTGTTCCCGTTGGCTGTGCTGTGACTTGGAATGCAAGGGTTAGTGTGAAAAGAAAGAATACAGCTTGAATGATTCTTGTGTTCATGACTCATGTCCTTGTCTTATTTGGATTTTTGGACGTCACTACTTAATGCCGACAATACCTTTAGTGCACACATTAGTTGGGTATAAGATCAAACTCTTCCTTATCTAAGTATTTAAGTCAAATAAAAAATAATCTTCAACATGATAAAACACAGGTTGATGTGAAAAATTTCGTAAATTAGGTAAGATCTAGGCAGGATATTGTTCAGTGCCTTTAACACTGATATAGATGGGTCATTGCAAGCTTTTATATTTTTTGACCTCAAGGGCGTCCCTGCCCTTGATGCCAAACCCGTTTTATCAGTACCTGGATGAAAATAAATACAAAAGAAAATTTCTCTTAGGTACTGAGAATATGATTAGAGATTTCGGTCACGCAAGGCATCGAACTCACGTTCTGCTTCTTCGCGCTTTTTGCCATATCTCTCTTGAAGAATGCCTACAAACTTTTCACGGCTTCCCTTGATCTGATCAATTTCATCATTGGTCATTTCGCCCCACTTCTTCTGAATATCACCCTTTAATTGCTTCCATTTACCTTCAGTAATATCTGAATTCATAATCAACTACTCCTTATCAAGGCAAAAAGTTAAGGTTCCACCCTAAACCAGGGAAACCATATAAACAGGAGCACAATATGTGCCAACTAGCTCCTTTTTCTGATTTATAAAGGTATACACTATAAACACTGCACCACTAAGACCTGATGCTGAGTAATTAGTCCATTAGTAACGACTCAATTTTGTAACTATTCTCTTCTGTTGTTGTAAATCTTACAAATCGCGAGCACCGGTTAACGCCTGGCGATAATCCAAACCGCATGTACGATGCCTGGAATATACCCAAGTAATGTCAACAATATATTCAGCCAAAAAGCACCGCCCAACCCAACTTGCAAAAAAACTCCCAGAGGGGGAATTAAGATAGAAAATAAAATTCGAATAAAGTCCATTTAGATCCTCCAACAAAAAATAATTTATACATTGATGTCTCTATCGGGGTTTCTCGATACTGAAGATAACACTTTGTAGGGTACCGAAGTCAAACCAGTAAAAACGTTAATGAGTTTTGTAAATATGAGTATAAATGTTCATTTCCAGCCCTCTATCCAATGAAAATGAGCCATATGTCAGCTTGATATTAAGTTGGCCCGCATTGTGCAACAGCTTTTATGTAAGAAACACTATTATTGAAATGAATAATCACTAGTCATTGTTAAGGAGATCTATCGTGTATCTTTCAGCTAGCAGTCTTAAAGGAACTGGTATCAGAAATACCAAAAGTGAAGATCTTGGCACTATAGAAGATTTGATGATCAATACGGCGGATGGGTATGTCGAGTATGCGGTCGTATCGTTTGGTGGCTTTCTTGGGATAGGCGATAAATATTTTGCCGTACCGATACAGGCATTTACTGTCGACACGGTAAACGAAGAGTTGATTTTGAATGAGTCGAAAGAACGGTTGAAGACTGCACCTGGGTTCGATAAGGAGAATTGGCCAAAAGAAGCAGACAGTCGATGGTCTCAGGAGGTTCGCACGTTCTATAAGGTTTGAGATAAAGGTTCAGTTAGCATTCTTTAGAAGACTAACTCTTTTAACGGTCTATATTCTCACAATCAGGAATCTATATTATAGTTAAGTTAAAGATGGCCATTTAAAAAATAGCTAATGCCACTATTATCAAGGTGGCGAAGTATCAGGTGGCGAAAGATAGTCAAGCTTCAAGCGAGTGCTTCGGGAGCGCTGATCTGCCCTCTCCTGCTGATCCTTGGTTTATGGCATTAGCTACCTTTGGTAATTCGGTCCGATTACATTTGAATTTGAACCTTTTTCTTGCTGAATAGAATACGACTTCACGATGAACAAGAAGAAAATAAATACCAGAAGCAAAATTAAAGGCAACATTGCTAAAAATCTCAAACGCCATAATGGAGAGACAAGAAAAGAAATAGAAAAAGGTACAACCCTCGATTCTGTGTTTTCGTCCCTTGCTAATACGATTCCTCAGCTAGCCTGGTATACCGATGATAAAGGTGCCATCCAGTGGTACAACCAGCGGTGGTATGACTTCACGGGTACTACGTTTGAGGAAGTGCGCGACTGGGGATGGTATAAAGTTCACCACCCTGATCATGTTGAGCGAGTGGTCGAGCGTTTCAAGCGCGCCATTAAAGAAGGTGTCGCCTGGGAAGACACTTTTCCATTACGAAGAAGTGATGGGCAATTTCGATGGTTTTTATCCCGCGCCATGCCCATACGGGAACAAGGCGGCACTCATCTTTATTGGTTTGGTACTAATACTGACATCACTGAACAGCTTAACTACGAACATGTAATGCGGGAAAGTGAAGACAGGCTGAAGATGGCGAAGGAAGCAGCCTGTATTGGTATCCAGGATATCGATTTAACGAAGAATGTCGTTCATATAGACAACATCATCATGAACATATGGGGACTACCCGAGACGGATTCGATTATCAGCATTGATGAATTCGAAAGTGTCATATGCCCTGATGACATAGATGATTATCGTAAATGTATAGAAGCAGCTATTGAAGGTGATGGACATTACACCTGTGAGTATGACCTCATAAACCTGAGAACTAATGCTTTGGTGACTGTGGAATCTCGTGGAAAGATTATCTTTGAAGATAACAAGCCCGTTAAAATTATAGGAACCATTCAAGAGATAACAGACCGTAGAAAGGCTGAAGAAACACAGAAATTGTTATCGGCAATCGTCTCATCCACCGATGATGCTGTGATCAGTAAAAGCCTTGATAACCTTGTCACCTCATGGAATCAAGGTGCTGAACGATTATTCGGGTATTCCGCCAAAGAGATGATCAATCAGTCGATTTCCAAAATTATTCCTCAAGAGAAGCATGAGGAGTCAATGTCGATCCTTGAGAAACTTAGGGCTGGAGAAAGTATTAATAACTTTGAAACGGTTCGAATTGACCGCTCAGGCAATCAATTAAATGTTTCTGTGACATGGTCACCCTTGAAAAAAGCTAGTGGTGAAGTCATCGGTGCCGCAAAGGTTGTCAGGGATATTACCTACTATAAAGCGATGCAAAAGGGCCTGGAAGAGAAATCCCAAACCCTTGAAGAACGCAATAAGCAACTAACCGAGATCAAATCGAGACTGGAGGAAGCGGACACACAGAAAAATCAATTTCTCGCCATCCTCGGCCATGAGTTACGTAATCCCCTCTCCTCTATCGCCGGTGCTATTGATGTACTTCGATTAACACCTGATAAAGCAGAGTCATTAATGACTGTGATGGAGAAAGGTATTAAGAGAATCACTACCCTGCTGGATGATATGTTAGATCTGAGTCGGATCTCGTTAGGTCAGCTTCGTCTTAATCGCAATGTTTTTGATTTAAGGGAAACTATTCAGGAGGCCCGGAATGCTGTCAGCATTCTCTACAAATCGAAGTCGCAGAGCCTGAAAATCGATTTACCCAGTGATCCCATTTGGGTTTATGCAGATCCCATCAGAATCGAACAGGTTTGTATTAATCTGCTAACCAATGCGAGTAAATATACACCGCAGGAAGGCAATATTCGTATCTCGACGAAAATTGAGGGCAATCAGGTCTGTGTTGTTGTAAAAGACGACGGTACTGGTATTGAAGAAGACATGTTAGAGAAAGTTTTTGAGCCATTCTTCGGTTCAGGTGCGACGACTGACACGCCCAAAAGCATGGGTATTGGTCTTTCGCTAGTGAAGCACTTGATTGAGCTACATGACGGCGTGGTCAGAGCCTATAGCCGAGGAAAAAATAAGGGAGCCGAAATCACTTTTACACTGCCTCATCTGCCCTACCATAATATTATCTCCTCTGAAATCGAAGAGGTAGATGCAGTTGCCTCAGATCATAGCCTAGCTGGTCTTCGTATAGCGTTGGTTGATGATAACCCTGATGCGATGAAAGGCATTCAAATTTTACTGCAACATCATGACTGTGAAGTGATGACAGCATCTAATGGAAGCGAGGCACTGGATTATGCAAATAAATTTAAACCCAGTGTGTTTATTATCGATATTGGTATGCCGGATATGACAGGCTATGAGTTAGCGACCCGCTTACGTAATGGCGAGTTCGCCAATTCGCTGATAATTGCTCTAACCGGATACAGTCACAAAACGGCTCATCAATTATCATCTGATGCTGGGATCGACCATCATATCAATAAGCCATTAAAATTTGATCAATTGTTAGCGTTACTAAGATCGTGGCGATTTAAACAAGAGAAGTAGTTTAATGCGTTTTATCAACTTGATTAGATATGATTCTTAAAAGCTGTTTCCAACTCATCGATACGGTTGGAACATAAAACACATTCGTTGATGATGATATCAATCAACTGATATACCTCACTCAAATCGTTGCCCCGACCAAGCTTTAGTTTCCCCAGTTCAGCGTGAATAGAAATGTTATTAAGGGGGTCACGAACCTCGTGGAGTAATCTTTTGAGTTCTGCTAAGCCCTGGTCACTCATTAATAACCTTTTTCCTTTCATTATGATTGGTAGTATGTACCCTGTCGTATGATTTCAACCTGGTGTAAAGTGTTTTCAGACTGACTCCCAGGACTTCTGCTGAAAGTTTTTTATCTCCATTGAATTTTTTAAGGGTAATTTCAATAAGATTTCTTTCAACGTCTTCGATTGACTGCCCTGCTTCCAAGCTGAACTTTTTGTTATGAGTCGTAAAGGGTTTATCCAGTTGCTTAGGTAATTCCAACACCTCACCATCTGGGCTCATAATACAGCCCCTGTGCAGCATATGGCGGAGTTCTCTTACATTGCCAGGCCAATCATAGCCGGATAATATTTCCCTGGATTCATCATCTAAGCTGATTCTTGTTTCAGCCTCTTTGTTATATTCATTCAGAAAGTATTCAGCTAATAATATAATATCATCAGCCCTTTCACGTAGTGGCGGAACGACAATAGGGAAGACTGCCAATCTGAAAAACAGATCATGTCGCATAACATGGTTTTGTACAATTGACTCTTCATTGTGATTGGTCGCACTGATGATTCGGCAGCTTGTTTGATGTTGAGATGTACCACCGACACGGACGAAATTTTTTGCTTCAAGTACTCGCAATAATGTTGGTTGTAGCTCAATTGGCATTTCTGTAATTTCATCCAGGAGCAATGTGCCACTTGCTGCTTGCTCAAAAAGTCCAGGCTTACTTTTTTCCGCGCCGGTGAAAGCGCCCTTTTCATGTCCGAATAATTCACTGCCAATTAACTCCCGGTTAAAAGCGCCGCAGTTAGCAGCAATAAAGCGGCCGGGATTTTTACTTTCTGAGTGAATTGCAGAGGCAACCAGTTCTTTGCCGACACCACTTTCACCGAGCAGAAGAACATTAACCTGAGTTTTCGCAACTTTTTCTATCGACTGATAAAGATTGCGCATGGCCTGAGACTCACCAAGAAGCGTCCCAAAGTGTTTCGGAAAATAGTCCTCATTAGATTCGAGTTTATTTTTCTCTAGATAGAGGACACTTTTTAAATTATCTATGGTAATTGGTTTGATCAGATAACCAAGATTAGGGCCATACAAACTTTTAATGTTGTTCCTGATACTCGAGTCGCCAGTGATGATCGTAATACTGATATTTGTTAACCCACGATCAGCGAGACTGGAAAGAAATTGCAAGCCACTGCCGTCGGGCAATATGAGATCCAGGAAAACATGGTCGAGATCAGTCTCAGCGATTATGTGCTTCGCTGTTGCAAGGGTCGTTGCAGAAAGGACTTTGCAGTCCAATAACTCCAATAACTCAGAAATTGCTGATAAAAAATTAGTGTCGTCATCAACGACAAGTACTCTCTTGCTATATTTCAATGTTTCACTCCTTGAAGACAAAGATACTGACATGGCCAGGGTAAATCGCCCTGACTAACAACCAATGATTCTTCAAAGTCATATTTATAAATATATAACGTTTGAAAACTTAATCTGTTCCATTCAAATCAATTGGCTGGTTGCAACCACTGGGTAGTGTGACTGCAGTTAAGTCCTAAGTAGATCGCTTCACCGTCCTTTGATTGGCTTTCTTGACCAAGCGTTGCTCGCAGTTTTTATTTTGTAAAAATTACAAAGCAAAGTTACGAATTTACAATTTTTTCCTAACTTTTCAATGCAATAAGACTTATATTCCTATTCCAACATTTTTTCAACGCTATGACTATAGGGTCTGTAAGCTTTTTCAAAAAATTGCCAACTGTGGCATGACTTCTGCTTTTCTAAATTTGCACATGAAGTGACCGTTATCATTCTATGGAGTTTATTATGAAAAGTAGGCAATTATTTCTTCCTATTGTTTGTTCTATAGCCATTTCTCCCCTGGCTGTGTTTGCAGCAGAACCGACACATTCAAATAGTCCGGTAGGTCAGCAGGACAATTATGAAGAAGGAGAGATTAGAGATGCTTGGATGGAGGGGAAATTGGAAACTGCTTTCCTGCTCAACAGACAGCTCAATAATTTTACGATTGACGTTGAAGTTAATGGCAGCACCGCTATGCTTGAGGGAACTGTCTCTTCTGAGATTGATCGTGACCTGGCTGAACAGGTCACCTTGAATATTGATGGGATAGAGAACGTTCGCAATAATTTGCAAGTCGACCGAGATTTAGACTTTGACGATCCAGAAGGTGAACGCGACCTGGGCAGCAGGCTCTCAGACGCAACGCTGACAGCCGAGGTGAAAATTAAACTTCTGGCGAACAGCGAAACAGAAGGTCTCAGTATTAATGTTGATACCGTGAACAATGTCGTCACCCTTAGAGGTGATGTTTCCAGCAATTCAGTTAAAGAACGCTCGGCTGAAGTTGCTCGCGAAGTTGAGGGAGTGACTCGCGTCGATAATCAATTGGTAGTAAGAAATTAGTTGTCCGCGATGACTTTTTGTACAGCTATTTGCACTATTTAACCTAGTCACTTATTTAGGAGTATGCATGTTATATTGGGCGCTGATATTTTTTGTTGTAGCAATTGTTGCCGGTGTGCTTGGCCTCACTGGTGTCGCATCGATAGCCGCTGAGATCGCATGGGTTTTATGCATTATCGGACTCATTCTTGCTGCTGTTTTCCTGGTAATGGGTCGTCGCCCACCTCCCTGATGTAAAACCATTAACCGTATCGATATCACTTTCGATACTCATCGGGCACACACTCTCCCTCAGTTCGAGAGTTTTAGAGATGGTTAATACCATCTCTTTTTTTATTCATCTGATTTCCTGTGTAGATAGAATCCACGTTGTCAGCTACTCTTTGACGAGGCCCTGCCCTGATTATAGAGATCAGAATGATAATCTGACTGCTCAAGTTTGCTACCTTGACCGTATATTTGTCTGAGGTGATTAGTTAACGCTAAGGAGAAATAACATCAAGATTTCAATCAGACCACTGTTGGGTTTTTGCCTTTGTCTACTGGTGCACCTGCCCGCGTATGCTGAAGGCTCTGTATCGCAGGGACTTTGGAATGAGTTACTCACTGCACACGTAACCACAAAGGACGGTGGCAAATCGACGTATGTCGATTATTCGGGTATGCAGCAGGACCAAGACAAGCTGCATCAGTACCTCAATCAATTATCAGCCGTTTCCCGGGCAGAATTTGACGCTTTCTCTCGCGATGAACAATTGGCATTCCTGATTAATGCCTATAACGCTTTTACCATTGAGCTGATACTCACGGAATGGCCTGACGTTGACTCGATCCGGGACATTGGCAGCTTCTGGCAATCGCCCTGGAAGCGGGAGTTTATCCCCTTGCTGGGGGAAGACGTGAGCCTGGATCAGATCGAGCATGAGTGGATTCGCGGCTGGGACCGATACCAGGAACCCAGAATTCATTTTGCCGTCAATTGCGCGAGTATTGGCTGCCCAGCGCTCAGGACTGAGGCTTACACGGGGGAACAGCTGGCGTCTCAACTTGAGGAGCAAACCGCTCTATTCCTCTCTGATCAATCCCGTAATCGCCTGGAAAATCAGCAAACCTTGTTGTTGTCGGAAATATTCGACTGGTATCGAGAGGATTTTGAGGACGGCAATATGGGTTATCAACGACTGGAAGATTTTCTACTGAATTACAGGAATGCCTTGAACATGAATGAGGCAGCTGTTCAGCGATTGCTGGCGGGTGAGATTGAAATTGACTTCCTGGATTACGACTGGCGGCTGAATGATGGTGATCAGTAGTGAGCTACGCTGTGGGCACAGGCAGTTGCCCAGCCCAAAGCGCAGAAACTCAATGTGTTAGGACAAGGGCCAGCCGTTAAACGTCTGATGGCGTCCAGTTACAGTCATCACATTCCGGAGAAATGTCGTGCTCTGCCAGCACGGCAAAGATGAAGTCACGCCAGGTCGTGTTGGGCTGCCAGATCGTGTCCATGTCCGCTTTGGCAGCTGACACGCTGACGTCATCATAAATAACGCGATACAGAAAACTGAACGCACTGGCCCGTGCATTCACCTGGCAGTGCAACAGGGTTTTGCGCTCAGGGCTGCGTTGCATGGCATCGGCAAAAACGTAAAAATCCTGCGGTAACGGATTGTTCCAATCGACTGGAATATGTAAGTAATCCATACCCAGGTTCTTTACCAGAATATCTTCGTCCGGAATGGCATTGCGGTTGTTGGTAAACGCAATGTAGACAATACGCTCGAAACCGGCTTCTTTCAGTGCACCCAGTTGTTCCTGGGTAGGCTGCCCGGCACTGGCAAAGTTCTCGGAATACTGGCGCAGGTTAAAGACTTCATTCACACTGGACTCCTCAGCCTGCAGGTGTGCGGGCGGTTCAGCGTCGTTGAGCTGTGCAACTGTCAGTGGTGATGCCAGCAAGCTGCAGGCAACGATGATCCCTGCACTAAATCCGGCACTAACTCCTGCACTGATTTTTTTACCTACCCAGGCTCGTCCGATTTTTACTCGATCAAACAAAAACATAGAAAGTAATCCTTATACTTTATGATCCGATGCCGTGCGTATTTTGAAAAACAAGGCATAAAGTACCGGTACAGCGATTAGCGTCAAAATTGATGCGAATGCCAACCCACCCATGATGGTGACAGCCATACTGGCAAAGAAAGCGTCACCAAGCAGTGGAATCATACCAAGAATTGTCGTGGCAGCGGCAAGAAAAACCGGCCGAATACGACTGACACTGGCATAGATGACTGCATCAGATGACCCTCTGCCATCTTCAAGCTGGGCGTCAATCTCATCAACCAGGACAATGGCGTTTTTCATCAGCATGCCTGACAGGCTAAGGAAACCAAGCAATGCGGTGAAGCTGAATGGCATTTGTGTCAGTAGCAGTCCGGCAACCACACCACAGACTGACATCGGAACCACCAGCCAGATAATCAGTGGTTGGCGGACCTTGCCGAATATCAGCACCGAGATACATAGCATCACCAGGAAGCTCAATGGCAATTGTGAGCCCAGTGAAGCCTGCGCTTCACCTGATGCTTCGTATTCACCGCCCCACTCAAGCTCATAGCCTGCGGGTAATGGGATGGCTTCAATTTCCTCTTTAATCAGAGCCAGGGCTTCAGCTGGTGTCCTGCCTGGCACCGGGTCAACCAGGACGGCTAATGTGCGATGACGGTTACGTCGCTTGATCAGGGTTTCTTCCGCCTGGGTAGTAAAGCCGTTAACCACCTGCTCAACCGGCACATAGCGCTGCTCACTGCTGCTCCAGATCAACCGTTCATCCAGCCCTTCGACCCGTAAGCGCTCAGACTCTGGGGGACGAATGATAATCGGGATACTTTCATCGCCTTCACGATAACTGCCAGCAGTCACACCTTGCGTTGCGAAGTCCAGCGTTTGCGCCAGATCATTACGACTGATACCAGCCAGTCTCGCGCGTTCTTCGTTAAACGTAGGCACAATAACCAGCTCGCGCTGCTGCCAGTCCTGGCGAAGATCCATCAGGAAATCTTTTTCTGCCAGAATATCACTGGCCTGTTCGGCAAGCCCGCGTAATACCTGGGCATCCGGTCCCATGAAACGGGCTTCGATTTTGGCCCCGGCACCGGGCCCAAAGACAAGGCGTCGGGTCTGGATGTCGGCATTGGGGTATGCAGCAGAGAGTGTTTGGCGCAATTCCAGCGCTAGGTCGTCAATCAGGAATCGATCAGTCGTCGTCACGATTAGCTGTCCATAACCCGTATTGGGTTGCTGTGGTTCGTACGTCAGCATGAAACGTGATGCGCCCTGCCCAATGAAGCTGGCAACACTTTCCACGCCGTCCATCTCAAGGACCATCTGATCAATCTCAGCAATATCCCGGACCGTCGCTCGTATGTCAGCACCCTGCGGTAACTGATAATCGACGAAAAACATGGGCGTATTAGAGTCAGGGAAAAAGGACTGTTTGACAAAACCAAAGGCCCAGAAGCTGGTAACCGTTACCACGAGCAATGCGACCAGTGCCAGCCAGCGATGAACCAGGCTGAATTTAAGCACCCGGCGGTAAGCGGCATAAATGACACCCTTATAGGGATCTTTGGATTCATCACCGCCCTTCACTTTCAGCAAATATTCACCGAACAGTGGCGTGACGGTGACGGCCAGCAACCAGCTCAGCATCAGTGACATGCCAATCACGGCAAACAGCGAGAACAGGAATTCACCCGTGGTATCGGGTGACAGGCCGATGCCGGAAAAGGCCATGATGCCAATCACAGTGGCGCCCAACAGTGGCCATTGCGTCCGGCTGGCCGCGCGGCTGGCGGCCTGGTGCGCTTTCATGCCCAGTTGCATATTAATCAGCATGCCTTCAGCGATGACGATGGCGTTATCCACCAGCATACCCATGGCTATAATCAGGGCACCCAGGGAAATGCGCTCCATCTCAATGTTGGCGATGCGCATCAGGAAGACAGTGCCTGATACGGTTAGCAGCAAAGTCAGACCGACCACAATACCCACTCGCCAGCCCATGAACAGGCACAGTACAGCAATAACAATGCCGACAGACATGGCCAGGCTGACCATAAAGTCATTGATGGCTTCATCCACGACTTCGTGCTGGGCATAGATGGGCTCAAGTTCAACGCCCAGCGGGATCTCACTGGCAAGTGAATCCAGCTTTGCGGTGACCGCCTCCCCTACTTCAACAATATTGGCATCCGCCACACCAGCCACTGCCAGGGTGATGGCACGCTGGCCATTGAAACGGATGATGTCACGGGGGATTTCACGGCTTTCCCGGGAAACATTGGCGATATCAATCAGGCTGATCTGATCGGTGCTGCCCGGTTGCCCTATTCTAAGACTTTCGATATTGGACACACTGTCGAAACCGGAACTGTTACGGATATTGACGTGCATATCACCAATACGGGAGCTGCCGGCGGTCGTGACTGAGTTTTCGTTCTGAATGCTGTCGATAACGGCGCCCAATGGCATACCGGTATTAATCAGACGGTCGTTTGGGACTTCGACATAGATTACCTCTTCCGGCAAGCCTCGGGTTTCCACTTTGGCAACACCGGAAACCATCAATAGTTCACGCCTCAGGAAGCGAGCAATATCACGGATTTCGTTATCGCTATAACCCGGAGCGGTCACAGCATAGAAAATACCAAACACGTCACCGAAGTCATCATTAACCACAGAGGGACCGGCACCGCTGGGCAGAAAAGGTTGGTAGTCATTAACTTTACGCCTAAGCTCATCCCAGACCTGAGGCATTTCACTACCGTCATAGGTATCCTTGATCTCGACCGTGATTTCGGAACGTCCCGGCAAAGACTTGGACATGATGCGCTTGAGCTGGGGTAACTGCTGAATCACCGATTCCAGGTTTTCAGTCACTTCCTGCTCGACTTCAACTGCTGTAGCGCCAGGATACTGCGTCACAACGATTGCCTGCTTGATCGTAAAGGCAGGGTCTTCCAGGCGGCCTATAGTCATCAGACCCCAAATGCCGCCCAGGAATAAAATCAGGATCAACAGCCAGGTATTGACCGGCTTATCGATCGCCGCACGTGCAAAATCCATAAAACTCGACCTTAGATATTGGGTGTGTAAGGCTGGACGCGCATCTCATCGCGCAGCAGATGAGCACCGGCTGTCACGATTTGCTCACCCCCATTCAGGCCAGACGTCACAGTGACTCTGGTACTGCCCAACTCACCAACAGAGACAACCTGAGGGGATACAGTCTGGGTATCTGACTGGTAAATCCATACCCGAAAATCACCGTCCGGATTGGTATCCAGTGCAGCTACCGGCACGCTGACCTGCTGAAGGCTGCGATTAGGCGCGCTAACCGTTACCGAAGCCGTCATGCCTGGCAGGATACCTTCAGCGATTTCGCTGGGTAGTGCATAATCGACTTTATAGGTCTGCGTGACCGGATCCGCTTCGGTGGCATGTTCCCGGTAAGCTAATTGAAAGCGCTGGTCCGGTATCGCCGCCAGTTCAGCTGTTACATCAAGCTGGTCACGTAACTGCATGGCACTCATCAGGTTTTCAGGAATTGAAAAACTGACGCGCAGCTCCGTTACGTCCTGCACACGGACGATCTGGCTCCCTGCCTGAACCTGTGTGAAGGGATCAACGATACGGCGAGTAATCAACGCATCAAACGGCGCTTCCAGGGTTGCGTAGTCGAGGTTTCTTTCTGCCTGTTCTAGCGCGAGTTGACGAATTTCCAGGTCAGCGGCAACACGGTCATAGGTTGCCCTGGGGATGGCTCCGCGCTCCAGCATTTGCTGGTTTCGCTGATGTTCAAGCTCTGCAAGCTCCAATGCCACTCTGGCCTCATTGACTGCACGCTCGTAATCGCGTGTATCCAGCGCGGCAATCACTTCACCTTCGGCCACACGACTGCCCTCTTGAACCGGTATGCTGACAACGCGACCGCCAACCTGAAATGCCAGATCGACTGTGCTCAGCGCCTCAACCCGTCCGACAAAGCGTCGTTGTCCTGTTAATTGTTCACTGTTGACCGTTTCCAGTTTTACTGTTTGAACGATATCAGCTGGCGAGAATTCTGCAGTGCTTTCCTGACAGGCCTGAAGTAATGCGCCTGCAAGAAGGACCGGCGTCAGACTGCGTAACAAAATGCCGGGCTTGGAGAATCTCATGTTAGCTCCTCAGAAAGCGATAAAAGTCGTTGAAAAAGTTCGTTGCGAGTGGCGTTTGAATACGGGGCAATGCCCAATACGTTGTGAAGTAACAAGCCATCTGCCGCTGCCCACAAGAGTAATGTCATCGTTGGATCGGAAGATTCCTGCAGCATGTCATCGTAATACCTGGCCAGCTTGGATTTGATTGGCTCCAGCAGTTCAGGACTTTGTACAGATGCAGCGATGATGGAGAGGTAAACTTGCGGGTCTGCAGTCTGGTGACAGGCAATGCATCGCAGTAAAGAGCGAACGGTAACGTTTTCCTCGCCTTCCAGCGCGGATGACTCGCTTGTCATCATCGCTTCATTTTGTTCAATTAATCTTTCCAGCATGCCTTTGAGCAAGGCATCTTTGCTGCGGAAGTTGTAGAGCAAGCCGCCTTTGCTTAATCCACATTCTTTAGCCACCTTGTCCAAGGTCAGGTTGGCAGCCCCTTCCCGACCCGCCACACGTTGTGCGGCGTCCAGGATGTCGTCTTTCGAGCTGCTTTGCCGTGAATTTGTTTCTTGAATATCCGTCATAACTAAACCGTCTGGCTGGTACAGTAACAAAATCAGTATAGCGACGGATGTTACCAATGGCAACACCTATTAGCAATCCCAAGGGGAATGACAGGAAAGTCTGTCAGAGGGGAAGATTAATGAGTGTGTCCGGGATAGGCAGTCAAGCTTGATTGTTTTCGCTTGCGGAAGGAATATCAGAAGAAAAGTCGTCTTTCGTCAGTAACTTGCCATTTGCCCAGTCTTCCGGCAAGCCACTTTTGATGTGCAGGTCGCGTTGTGGGTAAGGAATGGTAATTTCCGCCTCTTTAAAGGCCTTCCAGATCGCGAGATTGATGTCGGAGCGTACCTGGGCAAAGCCATTAATCGGGTCGTTGACCCAGACTCTCAGCTCAAGCGAAATCCCACTGTCAGCGAATTCAATCAAACGAACAGCCGGTGCAGGATCCGTCAGGACGCGAGAAGACGCTTCAGCACATTTCAGCATGATTTCCATGGCCTGGGCGGGGTCATCATCGTAACTGATCTGCACACCCACACGAATTCTCACATTGGGGTCTGCATAACTCCAGTTAATCACTTGGGACGTGATCAGGTTCTCGTTGGGTATCAGGGTGTCCACCCCTTCCCGGTTGCGAACCACGATATAGCGTGCTTTCAGTTCCTGCACCCAGCCGAATTTGTCACCCACTGTGATAATGTCACCGGGTTTGATGGAGCGATCCAGGACAAGAATAAAACCGCTGATAAAGTTTGAAGCAATTTGCTGAAGGCCAAAGCCGAGCCCCACGCCAAGCGCACCACCAAAGATAGCCAGTGAGCTCAGGTTGATACCGACCGCGTTGAGGGCAAGCAGAAAAGCCAGTGTAATCAATAAAAAGCGACTGAACTTTGATACACCTACCTTAAAACTGGGCGTGACACCCGGCATGCGCTGCACTTGCTTGTTGATCAGCTCTGACAGCCACAGTGCAACCACAAACGCCACCGCAATGATCAGCAGCAGATTGATGGCAGACAGAACGGAAATACGGAATTCACCAAAAGATACGGCCATGTTGTCCATGACGGTGAGGATGGTCGGCAGCCAGCCTACCAGGTGCAAAATAACCAGTACCCAGATAAACAGGGTCAGTACATTTTCTGAGGATTTGAGCAGCACATTGGAGGTGAACACTTTCCGCAAACAGTAAACAGCCATGCGCACTGCTGCCAACGCAGTCAGTATGGGGATGGCGATATCAAGCAAGTTTACCGGTAGCAAATAACTGCGCATGATGGCGCGTGCGGGGACGATCAGCAGTAATGCCACGACCGGCCAGAGCAACCGTTGCAGGGTCCTCATGGCAATATGCCGTATGCCTGTCGCATAGCGCGATTCTGAGTGAGCTTTAATTAAGGTCTGGACGCGACGATTGATCAGCGCAGAAATAACAATCGCCAGAAACAATGCCAGAATTTGCCACCAGAAGCTGGTTTGCTGAATCGTTGCCAGCGTGCTGTTGATGACAGATTGTACGGATTCGGGCATCGTTACCTCGTTACTTTATAGTATGCTAAGCATAACGATTGACGGCGTAAATGAGAAGCCTGACGTGTGCTTTCCACGCATTGGTAGTTGCCATGGTAAATCTATGTTAGTGATTATTAACATTAATAAATATCAATTATTTGAGATATTAAATTAAAGTTTTATAACAGGAATTTCATGACATCAGCTGCCTATCAGAAACGTGCTCCTCTGCCCTTATTTGACACCCTGGAGCAAATGCAAAACCCCTGGCAGCATCCGCCTGACCTGCCACCTCACAGCAAGACAGTGTGGCCTGATCATGCGGTTCAGGACTTTCGTCGGTGTGCTGAATTTCTATACAGCTACCGTGGCAGCGCAGATACGTTTTCCTCCTATCGACGCGAACTGGAGCATTTTCTCCAGTGGCTGTTGTGGGTTGCAGACAAGCCCCTGAAGCAGGTGGAAAGGCAGGATGTCGAGCGCTATATCGAGTTTGCCCGTTGTCCCCCGGATGCCTGGATTGGCGAAAAGCACGTTGCTCGCTTTATTGACAAGAACGGACAGCGACAGGCCAACCCAGACTGGCGCCCTTATGTCGTGGAGAATGAAAAGGAATACGCCCTTTCCCAATCCGGTCTCCAGGCCATTTTTGCCGTGCTGGGCAGTTTCTATAATTACCTGGTTCAGGAAGGCATCGCTGAGATCAACCCAGTCGCCCGCGTCAGGCAGAAAGGCAAGTTTTTACGTAAATCACAATCACAGCAACGAATTCGTCGATTGTCTCCTATTCAGTGGGATGTGGTCTGGGAAACAGCAGAAAGCATGGCTGAGGAAGACCCGACCACACATGAGCGCACACTGTTCATCCTGAGTGCCCTGTTCGGCATGTACCTGCGGATATCAGAGCTGGTGGAATCGGACCGCTGGATCCCGCAAATGGGGCATTTTCAGCGCGACATGGAAGGTAACTGGTGGTTTTTAACCGTTGGCAAAGGCAACAAGGAACGAGAGGTCTCAGTCAGTGACGACATGCTGGCTGCGTTGAAGCGATATCGCCTCTCGCGCGGCATGACGCCGATGCCGTCTCCCGGCGAATCAACGCCGCTGATTCATAAAACGCGCGGTAAAGGTGGAATCACCAGCACACGGCAAATTCGTGGCATTGTGCAGGCCTGTTTTGATCGGGCAAGCGATGTGTTGCGTAATGAAGGAGCAAGTGAAGAAGCCGACCGGTTGGCTGAGGCTACTGTTCACTGGCTACGCCATACAGGAATTTCCGAAGATGTGAAATACCGTCCGCGGGAACATGTTCGCGATGATGCCGGTCATGGTTCCAGTGCGATTACGGATCGTTACATTGATGTTGAGCGGGCCGAACGTCACGCTACCGCAAGGCACAAACGACTTGGCTCTTGATACTGTAAATTGGGCAACTTCTCAGACGCATCAGCTTGACACTGAGGCCCTAAACATAATATCAAGGGTCTCTGTGACACCCATTTCACGGTGAGGTTGTATTTTGAATACCGTACATGAGAAAACTAGCGTTAAATCACTGATTGAAAGCATGTTTGTAACAAATCGTAAGCAGGCTGCAAGACCTGTCGGGTATCTGTTATCAGCCCTGCTTTTACTGAGCACGCCACTGCATGCGCAAGACGGCGCGCAGCCTGAGAGCGACTCCCAGGCGCTTTCCAACAGTGTCAATGAAAGTACGGAAGCATCGCAGGGGCTGCGGGAGCCATCAGTGCCGCTGGATGTCGATGTCCTGTATCAGACCATGGAGCCCATTCCGGTTTATGGCCGGACGGCAATCGAACTGCTCAGGGAGCTGGAAACCAAGCATTATTCCCCAGTGACCTTCGACGATTCGTTCTCCAATCAGGTCTACGATCATTACATGGAAGCGCTGGATGGACAGAAACTCTATTTCCTGCAGGATGATGTCGAGCAGTTGGCTCAATACGAACTGACACTGGATGATTCGCTGAAAAACGGTGATCTGCAGCCAGCCTACGAAATTTACAACCTCTACCACAGACGGCTGCTTGAGCGTTTGGTCTGGGCCGTTGAGTACGTTGAATCCGAAGTTGCCAACCTCGATTACAGCGAACAGGAGTATCTGACGCTTGACCGTGAGGAACTGCCATGGGCTGCAGACGAAGCTGAACTCAATGACATTTGGCGTCGTCGTGTCAAAAGCAGTGCCCTGAGCCTGACACTGACCGGCATGGAAACTGAAAAAGTCGTGGACCGTTTAAGTAAACGATACCGAAACCAGTTGAGCCAGGTGTCAAAAACCAATGCCCGTGATGTGTTTCAGGCATATCTGGGCACGGTTGCCAGGACCGTAGATCCGCACACCAGCTATTTCTCGCCCCGCGATTCCGAGAACTTCAACATGAGCCTGCGAGGCTCACTGCAAGGCATTGGTGCACAACTGACATCGGAAGATGAGTACACCAAGGTCGCTGAGCTGATCACTGGAGGTCCGGCCGAGAAACAGGGTGAACTGCGTGCAGGTGACCGCATCATCGGTATTGCCCAGGGTGAAGACGGTGAGATGGTCGACGTTATCGGCTTGCGCCTTGACGATGTCGTGGATCAGATTCGCGGTGAAGAAGGCACACTGGTGCGTCTGAGCGTCATTCCAGCCGATGCGACATCTGAAGCCGGTGCCAAAGAAATTCATATTGTTCGTGATACCGTTGAGTTGGCTGATCAATTTGCCAAGAGTGAAGTGATTGAAGTGGAATCTGGCGGTGAAATGTATCGCGTGGGGGTGATCAACCTGCCCTCTTTCTACTTTGATTTTGAAGCGGCTGCAGCCGGGCTCGAGAACTATCGAAGTTCAGCTCGTGACGTGAAAGCGGAGCTGGAATCATTGAAGGAGCAGGATGTCTCTGCGGTGGTTGTCGATTTGCGCTATAACGGTGGTGGTTCGCTGAATGAGGCGAATGAGCTGGTTGGCCTGTTTATCGAAACCGGTCCGACGGTACAGATTCGCTATTCCGGTCAGCGCAATGGCTTTGTCCGCTCCTATGGCGATACCAACAAAGAAGTCGCTTACGACGGTCCGCTGGCAGTACTGGTTAACCGTGCCAGTGCTTCCGCTTCCGAGATCTTTGCCGGTGCCATTCAGGATTACCAGCGCGGTATCGTGCTGGGTGGTCAGACCTTTGGCAAAGGCACGGTTCAGGAAATCATCCCGATGAACTATGGCCAGGTCAAACTGACGCGTTCCAAGTTCTATCGTATCTCGGGTGCCAGCACGCAGCATCGCGGCGTCCTGCCTGATATTTCTTTCCCGGATCGATACCAGGCGATTGAAACCATGGGTGAGAGCAACCTGGATGGTGCCCTGCCCTGGGATACCGTGCGCCCGGTCGAGCACCAGGACTACTATCCACTGGAAGATATTATTCCAGAGCTGATGGCCCGCCACGAAGCACGTGCCGAGACCGATCCTGACTTTGTCTTCCTGGAGGGCTCAGTTGAGCGGATGCGAACTGTTCGTGATCGTGAAACGCTGCCACTGAACCGTGAAGAGCTCAAAGCCCAGCGTGATGCCGATCGACGTGCTGCGTTTGAGGCAAACAATGCGCGTCTGGCGGCCAAAGGCCTGCCGTTGGAAGAATGGCACGAAGAGAGTGAGCAGGCAGCCCTTGCAGAGGCTGAGGAAGAAGCAGAAGAGGCTGAAGGGTCTGAGAACGCTGTGGCTGATGCGTCTGATGCCAGCGACGACGAGGAAGCCGAAGAAGACGATCCGCTGCTGATGGAAAGTGGTCGTATTCTGGTGGACATGGCAGAGCTATTGGGACATCCGATGGCTGCCGTTATTGCCAATGAAGGCATGCAGGCGGCTCAGGTGGAAATTGATCGCTCTGACGAAACCACAGAAGCGCTATAAACCATAGCGTTGTTGCTTAACAGAACCGTAAAAAGGGAGCCTTTCGGCTCCCTTTTTTATGCGAAGGTTTATGCCCCTGCTTTGAGCATTAACGTTTCAACTCCCAGGCTCGCGACTGTTCATGCACGATACGCTGCAAATCGCCCATCGCTACATTGACATCAATCAGATGCAAGCCCCAGCCAGCATTCACTGAACCATCCGGATTCATCACATCACCAACAATGGTATCGGTTCGGGGGTCATCCGGATTCGCATTGACGGTGATTTCCAGGTAGTTGAACCGACCATTATCGACACATTCGCCGCTCAGTAAGCCCGGCACACTGACAAAGGGCGTGTGGATGGCAATGCCATTATCAACCCACGGTGCGGGTCTTTCTGAAGAAAACCCGTCTGCCTGGTTGTTGCTAAGGTAGGCATGTAATTCATTTGAGCCTTTCGCCAGTTGCGCCGGATTGGTACAAACGGCATGTGTGCCATTTCCGTTGCGGCCAAAACTGGCATTGCTGGGTGGCGGCACATCACTGCGGAACGTTACATAGCTGATAATACAGCCAAGCTGATCGGCGCTTTCACAGACCGGCATGCTGACAAAAGTGCCACCGACTTTCCTGCCCTCAGGCACCTGGACAGTTGTGCCCAGCAGCATGGCGGACAGAATCTGTTCCTGGACCGGTTTGTTCTCAATTTCATTGACGATCAGGCGGGTTAACACACCAGCTCCCTGGGAATGGCCAATCAGGACAACACCGCGGCCTTCGTTATAGTGCTCCAGATAATGATTCCAGGCATTCAGTACATCGTTATAGCCCATCTGTGCATCCGGTGCCGGCATGCTGCCATCGCCGGAGATACGAGAGCGCAATGCTGACAGCGTCACCTGGCGATACAGTGGCGCAAAGGTGCGGCACTCTGAGCCCAGTCGGGCAAACTGGCTGCGAACGACGTTATACTCTTCGGGGCCTGCAACCATGTCACTGTTGGGTGAATCATCCTGGGACACCGTGGGGTAGACATAGAAACAGTCGATGTGAGCCAGAGGGTTATCACTCCAGGCCTGCATACGTGTGTTGCCATTGGCCTCGATCACGGTTGTGCTCATGTCAATTTCGCAGGCACGTGGATTTTCCGGCAAACAGAGCCAGTTGGATTCCTGGCTGTAATCTACGGCGTCCTGCGCAAGCGTCGCCGGGCTTGCGCTTAATCCTAATAAGACAGTGGCGCTCAGTGCCAATGCCGATTTACTTATGATGCTGAAATCCATTTGGGACCCCCAGAATTAATAGGTTCGGGAACGAGAGCCTGGTCAGTCGCCGACTGACCAGTAACCTGCGAGCATAATGGACTCTGGCGGTCTCTACAACGGCCCGGCAGACAAGTGCGGTAAATTTGCGGTAAAACGGTGACCTGGCTGCAAATCAAGAAAATCACGACGTTATGGTGTATTTCAGCACCAGTTTCCGCTAATGTAAGTCGAATCAGAACAATAGCATCAGAATCGGCTGTATAAAGGATTCCTCGCCAATGACAGACAAAACCCAGCCACCCGGACTGTTAACCGCCCTCACCCCGCTTTTCCTGCTTTTTATCCTCCTGGCCTATAACGTTAAGGTATATGGAGATGATTCTCTCAGTGGCGCTAACCAGACGGCATTGATTATCAGTGCTGCCCTGGCTGCTGCAATGACGATGTTCCAGGGTACAACGTGGGATAAAGTTCAAACCCACATGCTGGATAATATTCGTGCCGCAACGCCGGCAATTCTGATTCTGCTGATGGTGGGCGCATTGACCGGTAGCTGGCTGATCAGCGGCATTGTCCCAGCGATGATCTATTACGGACTGGAGGTGTTCAGTCCGCAGTATTTCATTGTCAGTGCCTGTGCCGTAACGGCCATTGCGGCGGTAGTGATTGGCAGTTCCTGGTCAACCTCAGCCACGCTGGGGGTTGCGTTGATGAGTATCGGTTATGCAATGGGCATCAATCCCGGCCTGGTTGCTGGTGCCCTGATTTCCGGCGCTTACTTTGGCGACAAGATGTCACCGTTATCCGATACCACGAACCTGGCGTCAGGTGTCAGCAACGTTGATCTGTTTACGCATATTCGGTACCTGAGCATGACCGCTCTGCCCTCAATCACGATTACTTTGTTGCTCTACCTGGTCATTGGTCTGATTGCGGGTGGAGACGCTGCGTCGGTCAATGATACGGAACAATACCGTGCCATCATTCAGCAGCATTTCGCCCTGAACCCATTGCTTTTGCTGGTGCCAGCCGGGGTTATCTTCCTGATCATCCGTCGTGTTCCCGCTCTGCCAGCGCTGTTCATCGGTACCCTGGCTGGTGTGCTGTGCGCACTGCTGTTTCAAGGTGCATTGATTCAACAACTGGGCCAGGAAATCGGCAATACCTACCAAGTGGCCATGACGGCACTCTATGGTGATATCGCCATTGCTACCGGGAATAGCGTGCTTGATGAACTGTTAAGTACTGGCGGTATGTATGGCATGCTTAATACCATCTGGCTGATTGTGACGGCCATGGTGTTTGGCGGTGCCATGGAGGCGGCAGGTTATCTGTCCCGTATCACCAATGCCCTGATCAGTCGTGTTCGCAGCGCGGCTGGACTGATTACTGCCACTGGCGCTACCTGCATGGTGACCAATGTGTCCGCTTCTGATCAGTATCTGGCTGTCGTCGTACCCGGTCGGATGTTCACCAAGGCTTACCAGGAGCGCAATCTTGCCCCGCAGAACCTCAGCCGCACGCTGGAAGATACCGGAACCGTGACCTCAGTGCTGGTTCCCTGGAACACCTGTGGCGCCTATCATGCCACGGTTCTCGGCGTCGCAACCTTTGCTTATTTACCCTGGGCGTTCTTCTGTCTGATTAGTCCGTTGATGACGCTGTTCTTTGCCTGGGCGAACATCAAAATCGCCAGGTTGTCAGATGAAGAAGAAATAGCCGCTCATGAAGCTGTTTGATTTTTGAGCGGCTGCTCGCTATGGTAGTGACATGAAACGAAAACTCGTCCTTTACTTCATGATCTTTTTGATTGGCCTGCAATCGGTTGCACTCGCGTCCGACAAGCATCAGGTGCATCAGGCTGGCGAATCGCATGTGGACGAGATTATCGCCGAAACCCATTCTCACCAGCACACTGGCAACGCGGCAGAGCCACACGCCAGCACACTGGCAACGCGGCAGAGCCACACGATTATGGTGTGTTTGTTGCCAAAGCCAGTCATGACCATCATGGTCAGTCCTATGATGAAAGTGTCGTCTCAGATCTCGATTGTCACCACTGCTGTCACTGTCACGGTGTACTGCATTTGATTCATGATGCCCATCTTCCGTTGACCGAGGGAACTGTCAGAACACCGGTTCCACCGTACCACTATGCCCTGATTCTCGCGGCATCCTACCCAGACCTGCCCCCGCCCATCGCCTGAACGAAAAGCACAACGTCATACATTCATGACGCCATATGCATTGTTAATTCAATGTATTAGCAGCTTTTGTTCAGGAGAAAATAACTGATGGTTATACACTTTGCTGTCCGCTTGTGGCTGACAGTATTGATCGCTGTGTTGGGGATTGGGGTGAAAACACCTGCTCTGGCACAGTCAGAGAGCACGACATTGACGCTGGCCCAGGCGGTAGAACGCACCCTTGATGCCTATCCCAGCCTGCAACGTTTCGAGATCATCGCACAACAACAGTCGAATGACGTAGATATCGCGGCATTGAAACCGGGTTATTCGATTGATGTCGAGATGGAAAACATGTTGGGCAGCCGACAATTCCAGGGCACGGACAGTGCCGATCTGACGATAGCCTTGTCTTCGGTGATAGAGCTGGGTGGCAAGCAGGCGGCCCGCGTATCGCTGGCACAAGCGCGCCGCCAGCGAACCGACACCGAGCAACGTGTCATGACACTGGATGTGCTGGGCAAACTGGTAGCAGACTATATCGCGGTCCTCAGCACCCAGGAGGATCAAGAACTGAAACGGGAAGCTCAGGCAATCTCTGAGGACATGCTGCGATCGGTGCAGAACCGTTTTGATAATGGTGCCGCCTCCGAAGCTGAACTCATGCTGGCACGAGCCCGTTTGTCCCAGGCCGAAATTGCGCTTGACCAGGCATCGGCCGAACTGGAGCGTGGCCTGCTCTCCCTGGCATTTTATTGGGGAGAGCCCTCAGCATATGAAGAGCCCTCAGCATATGAAGAGCCTTCAGCGCGAAGAGAGCCTTCAGCGGAAAGAGAGCCCTCAGCGCAAAGAGAGCCTTCAACTCAACAAGTGCCTTCAGCTACCTCGCTCAATTTTAATGCACTGGCAGGCAATTTCCTGCAATTTGATGAACTCCTGCCTTTGCATAGCCTGATCGATGAATTGCAGGAATCCCCTGCCCTGCAAATCTATGCCGACCGGACGCGTATCCAGGAAGCGGAACGCCGCCTTCAGTCCAGTCAGAGCTACCAGGATGTCAGTTGGCAATTTGGTCTGCGCTACCTGGCAGGCAGTAATGACACCGCCCTGATGGCCGGCGTCTCTATCCCCTTGTTTGTCAAACAGCGCAACCAGGCCCGGGTGCAACGGGAGCAACTCGATCAGCAACTGGTGGTGATTGAGCGCGAACAGGCGTTGCTGGATATGCAGAGCCGGCTGATGCGTGCCTACTCACTCTATGAGCAGGCAGTGTCTGCAACCAGACGAATGGAGTCTGATGTGATACCCGACCTTGAGCGTGCCCTGGTGGTTACCCGTAGCGGTTACGAACAGGGTCTGTTGCGTTACCAGGAGTTAATCATTGCCGAGCAGCAACTGCTGGATGCAAGAGCGGCCATGATTACCCAGGCCACGCAAGCACATCAAAGTCTGGCCTTAATCGAACAATTGACAGGCATGACGTTGCGACTGACTGCTGCAAAGGCATCCGCATCGACCGCCTCAACGTCTGAATAATACAGGATCGCACCATGAACATTTTCAAGTCATTATTGTCCGGTGTTGCCTTATGTTTTCTGGCAACCCAGTTCTTATCGACTTCATCATTTATCGCTTCACTTAGTGCGCAGGAAGCACCTGCGGAACATGCAGAGGATGCCCATCATGACAGCGACGGGGCGAATGGCCATGAACAAGGTCATGAAGAATCTCATAGCACCTCGATATCAGCATCGGCAGCACAAGCGGCGGGCGTAGCAGTTGCGCAAGCTGGTCCCGGTGTCATCGCCCAAACAGTCACCGCGTATGGACGACTGGCCGTTGGACCTGAACAGATCAGTCATGTCCGAGCCCGCTTCACCGGCATCATTCGTGAAGTGAATGCCACCCTGGGAGAAACTGTTGAGGCCGGAAGACAACTGGCACAGGTGCAATCCAATGAAAGTCTTTCCTCTTATGCCATCACTGCGCCGATCAGCGGCACCGTGCTGGAAAGGCATGCCAATGCCGGTGAAGTCACCCAGGATCAGGTGCTGTTCACTATCGTTGATTTCGATGGCCTCTGGGCCGAGCTGCAAATCTTCTCCCGTTCACAACCGGGTGTAACTGTTGGCCAGCCCGTGCATATGATGATCAATGATGAGCGAATTGATGCCCGGGTTGATCAACTGATACCAGCCCTGGATCGACCGTATCTCACTGCCAGAGTCAACCTGGCAAACACCAATGCCCAACTGATGCCAGGGGAACTGGTCAGTGCTGATATTGAAGTCAGTCGACAAAGCCTGCCGTTGGTGATTCCCAAACAGGCACTTCAAACCCTGGAAGGACAAAGCGGTGTGTTTCTGCAGCAAGGGGATGAGTATCGATTCAGTCCTGTGCAGACCGGGGCAGAAGACCATCGCAATATCGAGATCATCAGTGGACTTGAGCCAGGTGACAGCTATGTCAGTGAAAACAGTTACCTGATCAAGGCAGATATACAGAAATCACAAGCGGAACACAGCCATTAACAGGAGCGCACATGATAAATACGATATTGCGCTTCTCTATAGCGCGCAGACACCTGATGCTGTTTCTCTGTCTGGTTATTATTGCGGCCGGATTCTGGAGCTATCAGCGCCTGCCGATTGATGCGGTGCCTGACATCACCAACGTTCAGGTGCAGATCAATACCTCAGCACCCGGCTACTCGCCGCTGGAAGTGGAACAGCGGGTGACCTACCCGATCGAAACTGCCTTGTACGGCTTGCCGGATCTGGACTACACCCGCTCACTGTCTCGCTACGGGTTATCCCAGGTGACGGTGGTCTTTGATGAAGGTACCGACATCTATTTCGCCCGTAACCTCATCAATACCCGGTTAGCCTCAATTGGCAGCGTCATTCCCGAGGGAATTGAGCCTGAGATGGGTCCGATTTCCACCGGGCTGGGTGAGATCTTCATGTACACCGTCACGGCAGATCCCGGTGCCACTAGAACCGATGGTCTGCCCTACTCGCCACAAGACCTGCGGGAGATACAGGACTGGATCATCAAACCGCAGTTAGCCCAGGTGGACGGCGTGGTTGAAGTCAACAGCATTGGTGGCTATGACAAGCAATATCATGTGTTACCTGATACATCTCAGATGCTCAACCTTGGCGTAACACTCGAAGATATCAACCGTGCGCTGGCGGAAAATAATGATAATCGTGGTGCTGGCTTTATTGAGCGTCATGGGCAACAACTCCTGGTACGTTCACCGGGCCAGTTAGCGACCATTCAGGACATTGAGAATGTCATTGTCAAAAACGTTGACCAGGCGCCAGTCAGAATCAAGGATGTGGCTGAGGTTGCGATTGGTAATGCCTTGCGTACCGGTGCTGCTACCGTCAATGGTGAGGAGACAGTACTGGGCACGGCCATGATGCTGCTGGGAGAGAACTCGCGAACAGTCGCCGAGGATGTGGCTGAACGTCTGGCAGAGATTCAGGGGTCACTACCTGAGGGTGTGCATGCCAATGCGGTTTACGATCGCACTGCGCTTGTCGACAGGGCCATTGCCACCGTCAGTAAAAACCTGATTGAAGGTGCGTTGCTGGTGATTGCGGTGCTCTTTGCCTTACTGGGTAATTTGCGTGCGGCATTAATTACCGCTGCTGTGATTCCACTGACCATGTTGATGACGCTGACGGGTATGGTTCGCAGCGGTGTTTCAGCTAACCTGATGAGTCTCGGC
>Ga0310345_10001122_pt1 | contig 31531 bp, 31 predicted proteins | sample HC15DNA20500_MG_FD_204667 | JGI IMG/M metagenome (GOLD analysis project Ga0310345, IMG submission 204667) | Marine microbial communities from station ALOHA, North Pacific Subtropical Gyre - HC15-DNA-20-500_MG | ecosystem: Environmental > Aquatic > Marine > Oceanic | place: Pacific Ocean: North... | reverse complement strand
GTCCAGAAGGCCAGAGGAGGGCCGGATCATGAACAAGCATGTCAGCGATCAACCCCGCAGCCAGAACGGAACGCGCCTGCGCGAATACGCACGCCAGGAACGCGAGGCCGGCACCCATCCCGCCATCGAGACCCTGCGCGCCCGCCCGAAGATGCGGGGTGACGAGAACCGCAAGACCGCCGAATTCCTGCGGATCGAACGGGATCAAACGGCCTAGCCGCGCAGGTCAGCCGGCCTCTGCGGGGCGCTGGATCAGATCCCGGAGATTGCCGTAGAGGTCGGCGAAAACCGCCGCGATGCCGCAATCCGCCAATCTCGGTTCGCGGATGATCCGGATGCCTGCCCGGCGCAGTCGGGCCAGGTCCGCGCGTAAATCGTCGGTTTCCAGAAAAAGAAAGACACGGCCGCCGGTCTGATCGCCGACGACCGCGTTCTGGGCGTCGCTGGTCGGCGCGCGCCAGCAGCAAGGAAACGCCGCCACCCGACGGTTGCACCAGAACCCATCGCTTGTCCTGTTCCGGCTGATGGACACCTTCAAGCAGCCGGAAACCCAGGACATCGACATGGAACCCGATCGCCTCGTCATGATCGCGCACCACCAGCGCGAGATAGGCGTCGGTGATTCAAGCGCGGAGATTCAAGCGCGGACCAGCGTCTCGTAATCTTCGGCGATCTTGCGCGTGGTTTCGCCAACCTGGAAATGCCAGTCGCCGATCTGGCCGACCGGCGTCACCTCGGCGGCGGTCCCGGTCAGGAAACATTCCTGAAAACCTTCCAGTTCTTCCGGCCTGATCCGGCGCTCGTGAACCGAAACGCCGTTGTCCTTCAGCATCCCGATGATGGTCTGCCGCGTGATCCCGTTCAGGAAGCGGTCGGCCAGCGGCGTGTGCACCTCGCCATCCCTGATGAAGAAGATGTTGGCGCCGGTCGCCTCGGCGACGTAGCCTTCCCAATCCATGAACAGCGCGTCCGAACAGCCCTTGGCCTCGGCCGCGTGTTTGGACATGGTGCAGATCATGTAGAGGCCGGCCGCCTTGGCCGCGGTCGGGATCGTTTCCGGGCTGGGCCGCTTCCACTTGGCCACGTCCAGCTTGGCGCCCTGCCATTTCGCATCGCCGTAATAGCTGCCCCATTCCCAGGCGCAGACGGCCATCCGGACCGGGTTCCGCGCGGCCGAAACGCCCATGTCCGGACCCGACCCGCGCCACATCACCGCGCGCACATAGGCGTTGTCGAACCCGTTGGCCTTCAGCACGGCGTCCTTCGCTGCGTCGATTTCCTCGGCCGTATAGGGCGAGGTCATGTCCACCAGCCGTGCCGATTCGATCAGCCGCAAAGAATGTTCGTGCCCCTTGAAGATCTTGCCGTCATAGCAGCGTTCGCCCTCGAAGACCGAACTGGCGTAATGCAGCGCATGGGTCAGGACATGAACATTCGCGTCGCGCCATTCGACCAATTCGCCATCCATCCAGATTTTGCCGTCGCGATCGTCATATGCCGCCGTCATCATTTCCCTCCATCACGTCCGGAATTTGCGATTCTTGCGCCAGCCGTCCGGAAAGGGCCGTTTTGTTGCGCGAAGCCCTTGACGGCTAGCAATCGAATCTTGGAAAGTCAACAACGCTGCCCTATCAAGACGCAAACCGCCGAAAGGACGATCGAATGGCCGAGAAGCTGCGACTCCAGACCAAGGTCGGGGAAGATCTGCTGTTTCTCACCGATGATCAGTTGCGCAGGGGGATCGAGGCGATGTTCTTCGCCTATCGTGCCTTCACCGCCGATCCCGACCTGATTCTGACCGAACTGGATTACGGCCGCGCCCACCACCGCGCGCTGCATTTCATCAACCGCGATCCGGGCCTGACGGTGACCTCGTTGCTGGCAGTCCTGGGCGTGACCAAGCAATCGCTGAACCGGGTGCTGCGGACGCTGATCGCGGACGGGCTGGTCGAAAGCCGGGTCGGCCGCCGTGATCGGCGCGAACGGCAATTGTTCCTGACCGGCAAGGGAACGGCGCTGGAACGCCGCCTCTCCGAGGCGCAGCGGGTGCGGATGCGGACCGCCTATCGCAATGCCGGACCTCAGGCCGTGGCCGGTTTCCGGCAGGTTCTGGAAGCGATGATGGACCCCGAGACGCGGGCGCAGTATCAGGCGATGAAGGACCTGCCCGAGGACCGCTGAGCCCGATGACCCATCCTGCCGCCCATCTTCTGATCGTCGATGATGACGAACGTATCCGCGCGCTGCTGGGAAAGTTCCTGCGCAAGAACGACTTCATGGTCACGATGGCGCGCGACGCGACGCAGGCGCGGCGGCTGCTGGCGGGGCTGGAATTCGACCTGATCGTGCTGGACGTGATGATGCCCGGCGAGGACGGCATCTCGCTGACCCGCAGCCTGCGCGGTGCACTGGACACGCCGATCCTGCTGCTGACCGCGAGGGGCGAGACCGAGGATCGCATCGCCGGGCTGGAAAGCGGCGCCGACGATTATCTGGCCAAGCCTTTCGAGCCGCGCGAATTGCTGCTGCGCATCGCCGCGATCCTGCGCCGGGTGCCGGCGGCCGAAGCCTCTCAGCCGAAATTCCTGACGCTGGGGATGCTGCGCTACGATACCGACAAGGGTGAATTGTGGCAGGGCGATGCCCCGCTGCGGCTGACCGGAACCGAACAATCCCTGTTGCGCCGGCTGGCGGCGCGGGCCGGCCAGCCGGTCAGCCGGTCGGATCTGATCGAGGATCTGGGGCGCAGCGGCAATGGTGACGAGGCCGAGAACAGCGAACGCGCCATCGATGTCCAGATCACCCGCCTGCGCCGCAAGATCGAGCCCGATCCGAAAGAGCCGCGCTTTCTGCAAACTGTGCGCGGCACCGGCTACATGCTGGTCTGCGACTGACTTGTCCCGCCCGCGCGCGCGGCCTAGCCTGCGCGCGGATGGACGCGAACCCGACATATCACGGAATCGAGCTGGATGCCGAAACCGCGCTGGCGCTGCTGGAATGGCAGGCCGAGATGGGCGTGGACGAGCCGATCCTGGACGCGCCCCTGGACCGGTTCGACCTGGCCGCGCGCCCGAAACCGGCCACGGCCAAGCCACCGCTGCCGCCGCCGCTGCAGGCCCGGGCGCCGGGATCGTCGCCTCCGCAATCGACCGATGACGCCGCCGCCCGTCTGGCCGAGGCCGAGGCGCTGGCGGCAGGGGCCGGGACGCTGGCGGCGCTTGCGGCGGCGCAGGAGGCTTTCGACGGGATCGAATTGAAGAAGGGCGCTCGGAATTTCTGCTTCGCCGACGGCGATCCCGGGGCCCGCGTGATGATTCTGGGCGAGGCGCCGGGCGACGAGGAGGACCGTCAGGGTCGCCCCTTCGTCGGTCGCGCGGGGCAGTTGCTGGACCGGATGTTCGCCGCCATCGGGCTGTCCCGGACGGCGGTCGATGCGGCGCAGGCGCTGTATGTCGTCAACGTGCTGACCTGGCGTCCGCCGGGCAACCGCGACCCCAGCCCCGATGAAATCCTCGTGAGCATGCCTTTCGTGCGGCGTCATGTCGAACTGGCCGCGCCCGATCTGATCGTGCTGATGGGCAACATTCCCTGCCAGGCCGCCCTGGGCCGCCGGGGCATTCTGCGCCTGCGTGGGCAATGGGTTGAGGCTTTCGGCCGCCCCGCGCTGCCGATGACCCATCCGGCCTATCTGCTGCGCAACCCGGCCGCCAAGCGCGAGGCATGGGCGGATCTTCTGTCGCTGTCCGCGACGCTGGAAGGCCTTTCCGTTTAGGTTTCATTTCCGCATCATGGGTTAGGACGACCCTTCACAGACGGGATCCCCGCCGGATGCGCTTTCTCTTCCGCAGTCTTTCGGGGCTGTTCATCACCTTTCTGACCCTGGCCCTGCTGTTTCTGGCGGGCTTTCAGTTGTGGCAGGCGGTCGCCTCGCGCGGCGAGGACGGTGGACCGGGGCGCGGCGGCGGCGGCGAACAGGTCTATTCGGCGCGGTTGCTGACCCTCATCCCGCAACAGGTCCAGCCGGTGATGCGCGTCTTCGGCAGCATCGACTCGCGCAGGCGCCTGGAATTGCGGGCCGGCGCGGCGGGCCGGATCGTCTATCTGGACCCGAGCCTGCAAGAGGGCGGTCAGGTCGAGGCCGGGCAATTGCTGGTGCGGATCGATCCGTCCTCGGCGCAGGCGGCGCTGGACAACCAGATCGCCGCCCGCGACGACGCCGAGGCGACCTTGCGCGATGCCCGTCGCAACGTGCAGGTCGCGACCGATGATCTGGCGGCGGCCGAGCGGCAGGCCGAACTGCGCCGCGCGGCGGTCGATCGCCAGGAATCGCTGGCCACGCGGGGGCTTGGCACCAGCGCCGACCGCGAAACGGCACAGCTGGCGGCATCATCGGCCGAACAGGCCGTGATCGCGGGCCGCTCCGCCCTGGCCAGCGCCGAAAGCGCGGTCACCGCGGCCCAGAACGCGCTGCGCCGATCCGAGATCGACCTGTCCGAGGCTCGCCGCGCTCTGGCCGATACCACGATCACCGCGGGCTTTTCCGGCCGCGTCACCGCCGTCACCGCGGTCGAGGGTGGCCTGGTCAGCCTGAACGAACAACTGGCCGAGATCATCGACCCGGACGCATTGGAGGCGCAGGTGCCCCTGTCGCTGGATCAGTTCTCGCGGCTTGTGGACGAGGATGGCAGGCTGGACGGGACGGCGGCGATGATCGTGCTGGACGGCTCGGCCGGGCGGCTGACGGCCGAGGCGCAGATCGACCGCGCGGCGGCCTCGGTCGCGGAGGGTGCGTCCGGCCGCGTGGTCTATGCCAGGATCATCCGGGGCGGCGCGACCTTGCGTCCGGGCGATTTCGTCAGCGTCGAGATCGCCGAACCCGCGCTGGCCGATGCCGCCATCATCCCAGCCATCGCGATCGGTGCGGATGGCGGCGTCCTGGTCGCCGATGATCAGGGCCGCCTGACCGCGACGCCGGTCGAGATCCTGCGGCGGCAGGGAAATGACGTGGTGATCCGCGTCTCGGACGAGCTGGCGGGCGCGCGGATCGTGGCCGAACGTGCGCCGCAACTGGGCACCGGGATTCTGGTCCGTGACAGCCAGGCCGAGGCCCCGTCCGACGAGCCACGGGCACCCGCCACGGATCAGAGCGCCCGGAACCGGCGCGGGGCCGGCAATGGCTGAGCGTCGCGGTTTCCTGTCGATCTTCACCCGCCACCGGACGCTGGCCAATCTGATCCTGATGGTGATGGTGGTCGGCGGTCTGTATTCCGCGCCCAGGATCCGCGCGCAGTTCTTTCCCGATACCGTCGTTCAGGAAATCGACGTGCGGGTGCAGTGGGACGGCGCCGGACCCGAGGATGTGGACCGTTCCGTGGTGGCGGTGCTGGAACCCTCGCTGATGGGGGTCGAGGGCGTGGCCAACGTCACCTCGCGCGCGGTGCAGGGATCGGCCGAGATCGAGATCGAGTTCGAACCGGGCTGGGACATGGCGCGCGCCAATTCCGACGTGGAAACCGCCATTGCCAGCGCCGGCGATCTGCCCGAAGGCGCGGAAGACCCCGAAACGGTGCGATCCTCCTGGCGCGACAGGGTCGCCGATGTGGTGATCTCGGGACCGGTCGGACTGGACCAGCTGTCGCGGATCACCGACGATTTCAGCAACCGCCTTTACGCCGCCGGGATCACCCGGCTCAGCATCACGGGTCTGGCCGCCCCCGAGACGCTGGTCGAGGTGCGGATGGCCGATCTGGTCCGGTACGACATCACGCTGGAACAGATCGCCGCAGCCGTCGGCGCAGCGGCCTCGGCCAGCCCGGCGGGCGACGTGTCGTCCGGCGCCGCGCGGGTGCGCACCGGCGCCGAGACGCGCGATCCGGCCGCCGTCGCGGCCCTGGCGCTGAAGGCCCAGCCGGACGGAACGACCCTGACCGTGGGCGATGTCGCCGATGTGCGGCAATCGGGCATGGATCGCAACACGGCCTATTATGTCGGCGGCAATCCGGCGGTGATCGTGCAGGTCCAGCGCAGCGCCGCCGGCGACGCGATCGGGATGCAGCGCAGCGTCGAGGACATCGTGGCCCGGATGACGCCCGCACTGCCCGGCGGCGTCACCATGGAACTGGTGCGGGCACGGGCCGAACTGATCGCGGCACGGCTGGAATTGTTGCTGGACAATGCCGTTCTGGGCCTTGGGCTGGTGCTGGCGCTGCTGTTTCTGTTCCTCAATGCCCGCACCGCGATCTGGGTGGCGGCGGGGATTCCGGCCTCGCTGGCGGCGGCGGTGGGGCTGATGTATGCGACCGGCATGACGCTGAACATGATCTCGTTGTTCGCGCTGATCCTGACGCTGGGCATCATCGTGGACGACGCGATCGTGGTGGGAGAACATGCCGATTATCGCGCCCGCAAGCTGGGCGAGCCCGCGGTCGTCGCGGCGGAACGCGCGGCGGGGCGAATGGCCGCGCCGGTCGTGTCGTCTTCGCTGACCACGATCATCGCCTTTGCCGGGCTGATGTTCATCGGCGGTCATTTCGGCGAACTGATCTCGGATATTCCGATGACGGTGATCCTGGTTCTGGCCGCATCCCTGATCGAATGTTTCCTGGTCCTGCCCAGCCACATGGCCCATGCCCTGACCCGCACGGCGCGGCGCAACTGGTACGACCGCCCCTCGAAGCTGGTCAATCGCGGGCTGGACTGGTTCGTGGCTCGCCTGCTGCGACCGCTGATCCGCTGGGCGATGGTGCTGCGCTATCCGGTTCTGGCCGCGACGACGGCGATGTTCGCCTGGTCGGCCAGCGCGCTGGTCACCGGGCAGGTGCCCTGGCGCTTTTTCGACGCGCCCGAACGGGGCAGCGTGGCGGGAAACTTTGCCATGCTGCCCGGCGCCACGCGCGAGGATACGATCCGGGTGATGGGACTGGTACAGGACGCGGTCGATCGCGTCGGCGCCGAATACGAAACCAGATACGGCGCCAACCCGATCACCCATGCGATGACCATGGTCGGCGGAAATTCCGGCCGTCCGCTGCCCGGCGCCGACACCAAGGACACGGATCTGCTGGGCGCGGTGCAACTGGAACTGATCGAGCCGGATGTGCGGCCCTATTCCAGCTTCGACTTCGTGGCTGCGCTGCAAGAGGCCATGCCCAGCGATCCCCGGCTGGAGACGATCAGCTTTCGCGGCTTCCGATCGGGTCCGGGCGGGGATGCGATCTCGGTCCGCATGACGGGGGCGGAGGCACAGCGCCTGAAGGACGCGGCCGAGGCGCTGAAGCTGCGCCTGTCGGGCTTTGCCGAAGTCTCGGCGCTGGAAGACAGCATGTCCTATGACAAGGACGAGTTGAACCTGCGGCTGACTGCGCAGGGCGAGGCCCTGGGCTTCACGACCGACAGCCTGGCACGGCAATTGCGCCAGCGCCTGGCGGGCATCGAGGCCGCGACCTTTCCGGTGGGCACCCGCACCGGCGCGATCCGCGTGGAACTGCCCGAGAACGAACGCCAGGGCGATTTTCTGGACCGGATGATGATGCGCACGCTGTCGGGGCAGTGGGTGCCGCTGGGCGATATCGTGACGGTGGGCACAGAGGCGGGCTTTTCCGTGATCCGGCGCGAGAACGGCGAAAGGATGATCTCGGTCACCGGCGATATTTCGGGCGATGATCCGGCGCGCGCGGCGCAGATCACGCAGGCGCTGGAAACCGAGATCATGCCGCAGATCGCGGCCGAATTCGGCATCAATTACGAGACCACAGGCCTGGCCGAGCAGGAACGCGATTTCCTGGGCGACGCGGTCGTCGGTTTCGCGCTTGCGCTGACCGGGATCTACATGGTGCTGGCCTGGATCTTTGCCAGCTGGAGCCGGCCGCTGGTGGTGATGTCGGTGATCCCCTTCGGACTGGTCGGCGCGGTCTGGGGCCATGCCCTGTGGTCGCTGCCCCTGTCGATGTTCTCGATCGTGGGTCTGATCGGGATGTCGGGAATCATCATCAACGATTCGATCGTCCTGATCTCGACCATCGACGAATATGCGAGGGATCGTGGTCTCCGGCCCGCCATTGTCGATGCCGTCTGCGACCGCTTCCGTCCGGTCCTGCTGACCACCGCGACGACCGTTCTGGGTCTGGCGCCGTTGCTCTACGAGCGTTCGTCCCAGGCGCTGTTCCTGAAACCCACGGTGGTGACGCTTGCCTATGGCCTTGGCTTTGGCATGGTCGTGGTGCTTCTGGTGGTGCCCGCGGTTCTGGGTATCGGCGAGGATATCGGCCGCGCCCGCACGGGTTTCCGGCGCGGGCTGCGCAGCCCCGGCCTGCGCTGGCCGGTGCGGCTGGCGGCCGGGCTGGCGGCACTGGCCTTCGTGGCGATCCTGCTGCCGGTCACGCTGTTGCCCGCCATGAAAATCGCGCTGCCCGGCTGGTGGCCGGTCGCGTCCTCGGCCTGGATGGCGCTTGGCTGGTATGCCCTGGCGCTGCTGATCATCGCCCTGGGTGCCGGGCTGGCGATGCTTGGCCTTGCGGGGCGCGGCCTTGCCTCGCGACGGCGCCCGACGGCGTGAGGATCGCTGCTGGCCGGCCGTGGCCTGGGGTCACGTTTGCGCGCAGGACTTGCAACGATCCCGCCAAGCACCGATCTTGAGCGTGAAGGAGATTCGATGAGCGAATTCGACAACGATCCCGGCGATCCCGGCGAAGCCAATCTGACCGGCAAGGTCCTGATCGCCATGCCGGGGATGGCCGATCCGCGTTTTCAGCGATCCGTGGTGCTGGTCTGTGCCCATTCCGAGGAAGGCGCGATGGGGCTGGTGCTGAACCGGCCGTTGCCCGAAATCGGCTTCGGTGACCTTCTTGAGCAGCTCGGTATCGAGGCCGACGAGGACGCCCGCCCGATCGAGGTCCGTTTCGGCGGCCCGGTCGAGCCCGGCCGCGGCTTCGTGCTGCACAAGGTGCCCGAACACGGCAATGATCCCGAGGGCCGGCTGCGCATCGGCGGTGCCATCGCCATGACCACGACCCGCGACATTCTCGAGGATCTGGCCCATGGTCAGGGCCCGGAATCGGCCGTCCTGGCCCTGGGCTATGCCGGCTGGGGACCGGGGCAGCTGGAAGACGAGATGCTGCAGAACGGCTGGCTGACCGGCGAGGGCAGAGAGGATCTGATCTTCGGCGCGGATCACGACGGCAAGTGGCAATCCGCGCTGCGCGCGCAGGGAATCGACCCCTCGCTGCTATCGGCAGCGGCCGGGCGTGCCTAGGGGCGTCGGCCGCGCCGCGTGATGCGAGGAAAGGGCCGAGAGGGACCGGCGATGTCCGCCTGACGGTCAGAAATCGGGAAAGAACCTGTCCGAGGGCGTGAAAATCTCGAACCCCTGGGAGGTCACGCCGATGGAATGCTCGAACTGCGCCGACAGCGATTTGTCGCGCGTCACGGCTGTCCAGTCGTCGGCCAGAACCTTGGTATCGGGGCGCCCCAGGTTGACCATCGGCTCGATGGTGAAGAACATGCCTTCCTCCAGCACCGGGCCCTTGCCGGCGCGGCCGAAATGCAGCACGTTCGGCGGCGCATGAAAGACGCGGCCCAGCCCGTGCCCGCAGAAATCGCGCACGACAGACATGCGCTGGCCTTCGGCATGGGCCTGAATGGCCGCGCCGATATCGCCGAAGGTGGCGCCGGGGCGGACCGCCTCGATCCCCTTCATCAGCGAATCGTAGGTGACCTGGATCAGTCTTTGCGCCTTGATCGAGGGTGTGCCGGCCACATACATGCGGCTGCTGTCGCCATACCAGCCATCCACGATCACGGTCACGTCGATATTCAGGATATCACCGTTCTGCAGCACCTTGTCGCCCGGAATCCCGTGGCAGACGACATGATTCACGCTGATGCAGCTTGCATGCTGATAGCCGCGATAGCCGATCGTGGCCGAGGTCGCGCCCATCTCTTCGATCCGCCGGCGGATGAAATCGTCCAGCGCGCCGGTGGTCACGCCCGGTTCGACCATCACGCCGACCTCATCGAGGATCTGGGCCGTCATCGCGCCGGCCTTGCGCATTCCGGCGAAATCTGCCGGGACGTGAATGCGGATGCCTTCTCGTGTGATGTGGCTTTCGTCCATCGCGGATCCTTTCTGATGGCGCATAGATAGACCCGAGCGGCCCCTTGTTCCAGCCCCGCGCGCGGGCTTAGAACGTCACGGCATCCTTCGGAGGACGGCATATGCAATCGGATAATCCAAGCGCGGCGATCCTGGTCATCGGGGACGAGATCCTGTCGGGCCGCACGCGCGAGGGCAACGCGCATCATCTGGCCCAGGTGCTGACGGCGACCGGGTTTGACCTGCGCGAGATACGAATCGTGGCCGACGATCAGGATCAGATCGTGGAGGCCGTGCGGGCACTGGACAAAAGCCTTGGCGGCGCCTTCGATCTGCTGTTCACCTCGGGCGGGATCGGTCCGACCCATGACGACATCACCGCCGATTCCGTCGCGATCGCCCATGGCACCACGGCCGAGGTCAACGAAGCCGCGCGCGCGCTGTTGCAGGAACGCTGCGAACGGATGGGAACGGAACTGACGCTCAACCGGCTGCGCATGGCGCGCATCCCGCTGGGCGCGACGCTGATCGACAACGCCGTCTCGGCAGCGCCGGGCTTTTCCATCGGAAACACGCATGTCATGGCCGGCGTACCCGAGGTGTTTCGCGGCATGGTGGACTGGCTGATCCCCCGATTGGCCGCCGGGCGCCCGGTGCGGTCCGAGACGGTCGAGGTCCGGCGCGGCGAAAGCGATGTGGCCGAGGAGTTGAAGGCGGTCGCGGCCGAATTCCCCGATGTCTCGATGGGATCCTATCCCTATCACGATGAACGGGGCTGGGGCACCAACCTGGTCGTGCGCGGGCTGGACGCGGATCGCGTCGCCGTGGCCATGGCCGAGTTGAAGCGGCGGCTGTCGCTGTGATGGACGCCGCCCTGGCCGAGGCTTTCGAGATCAGTTGGCCGGCATCCGAATATGCCGATGCGGGCGGTTTCCGGGTCGGGCGCGGCCTGGGCGCGGGCGGCCGGGTCAGTTCGGCCCGCGCCGTGGGCGCGTGGCGTGGCGATCACATCGACGCTGCCATCGCCATCCATCGGGGCTGGGATCAGCGGCCGGTCTTCCGGGTTGCCGATGACGATGCGGCGCTGGCCGGGGCGCTGGAATCGCGGGGATTTCGTCGCGAGACGCCCACCGCGGTGATGGCGACCGCCACCCGGGCCCTCACCGACATCGCGATTCCGTCGGTGACCACCTTCACCCTGTGGCCGCCGCTGGCGATCCAGCGCGAAATCTGGGCTGCGGGCAATATCGGACCTGCCCGGCAGGCGGTGATCGAGCGGGTGGCGCAGCCCAAGACCACGATCCTCGGCCGGACCTCGGATCGCGCGGCGGGGGCAGCCTTCGTGGCGGTCCATGACCGGATCGCGATGGTGCATTGCGTCGAGGTTCTGGGCGCGTGGCGGCAGCGCGGTCTGGCCGGCTGGATGATGCGGCAGGCGGCCTTCTGGGCCGACGCTCAGGGGGCATCGCGGCTGGCTCTGGCGGTCAGCCGGCCGAACATGTCGGCGATGGCGCTTTACCGAAAGCTGGGATTTCGCGAGGTGGCGGGTTATGGCTATTTCGCCCCGCCATCGGAGCGGGCCGATCTGATCGCGGCGGCGATGAGCGCGGGAACCTCGGCGGCAAGTCCGATCGGATCGAGGCGCGGGCCGGTGAACCCCGCCTGATCCAGGGCCCGAGGCAGATCGTCGGTCACATGTTCCGCCCTCAGCGCGAAGAAGGGCAGGTGCACGGCGCGGTCCAGATCGCGCGCGGCATCGGCAAGCCACGGGGCCTGTTCGACGAAGCCCGTCACCACGCGGGCGAAATGCGGCGCGATCTGCGCCGCGATCGCGGTGGTGATGGTAAAGCTGGCCGGCGAGCGTTGCGAGCCATGGGCGCTGAGCAGCAGCGTCGTCTCGGACGGGGTCCAGCCCTCGTCGGCGGCGGCAGCAAGCGCGATCCGCACGATCAGCGCAGGCAGGGCCGGATCGGCTCCGAAGGGGGGCAGGACGCGGGCGCCGGCGGCCCCGGCGCGGTCCAGCCGGCGCGGCAATTCGGTGCGCGTGAACCACCCCTCGGCCATGAACATCGGATAGATCAGGCTGTCCGGTTCGCAGGTTTCGGCCAGCGCGCCGGGCATCGCCAGCGTTGCCCCCCGGACTTCGCAACCGGGATCGTTGCGAGCGACGGCGGCCGCGAGATCCTCGATCGCGCGCTGCTGCGGCACGGGATCGCCCGGCTGCCCATGCGAGACGATGACCGCTCGCGCCTCCGTCATTGGCGGAAATGTCGCGCCAAGGCGTCGGGCATGTCGAATTCCGTCAAAGCGCGGGCGCGGCCTTCGGGCGACATCTTCTTCGCGGTCCTTTCGATGATGCGCGGCATCTTGTCGTCGGGTTGTTCCGCCATGAAATCGCCCAGATACCAGCGGATGAAGGTGAAGCAGATCACGTCCTCCAGGGCCTGAACCTCGGGGTCGCGCTTCAGTCCCTGCTTGGTCAGCATCCTGCGGGCACGGTCGATCTGGTCGTCGTCATAGCCCGCGTCCTGCATGATCCCGGCGATGCGGTCGGCATGGCGGCGGCCCTGTTCCTGCCGCCATCGCAGATAGCCCGCGCGATCCATCGGATAGGCGTCGCGGGGCAATGTCCAGCGTTCGACATGCTGGCCGCGGCAGGCGATGCGCAGGGGTTCCGACGCTTCCGGAAACAGGCGCTGCTGTTCCTCGGTCATCCGCTGGCCATAGAGAAGATTGGCCGGTTTCCCGTTCTCGAGGCCGGGATCCCTTGCATTCGCCGCGTCGATGGCGCTGAAGGCCTTGTCGAGCCGTGTGGTCATGCGCTTTCTCCGTGTTCTCGGCCAGTTTCAACCGTCTTCGGCCGCGTTTGCAAGCGGCGATGATGGCGCGCGGCGACCGTGGTCGGGGCCGCCACGCGCCGGAAATGCCTCAGATCAGGCGGAAGTCGGGTGGAACCTCGTCCCTGCCGTCAAGGATCAGCCGGGCCATGACCCGGGCGATCATCGGCGCCATGCCGAAGCCGATCTTGAACCCGCCATTGGCGACATAATGTCCAGAGCGGCCGGGCCAGGCGCCCAACAGCGGCGCCCGCGATCCGGCGCGCGGGCGGATCCCTGCCCAGCATTCGAGGATCGGGGCGTCGCGAAGGCCGGGGCAGATTGCGCGGGCGCGGACCACCAGCCCGTCGCACCGATCATCCGGATCAGGATGCGTGAAATCATTTTCCGTGGTTGAGCCGACCGCCGTCGTGCCATCGGCCTGGGGCACGACGTGCAGCCCGTCGGCAAAGATCTGTGCCGCCTCGGGGGCGGCATGGCCCAGCAGGACCGACTGCCCCTTGACGCCCTTGCCGACAGGGCGGTCCAGGGCTTGCGACAGATGCGCCAGCCCTTCGGCGCCGGTCGCCCAGAGGATGGGGCCGGTCTGGGGCCGGACCGACGTGCCTTCGCTGATCCGGCCACCGCTTGCCCGGATCGCATGGGCCAGCGCCTGCAGCGCGGCCCGGGGGTTCAGCCGCGCGGACAGCCCGTCTTCCAGCCACAGGCCCGAGGGGCTGTCAGGGATCAGGCTGGTCGCCGGGGCCTGCGTGATCCGCATCGCCATCGCGGCCGGCCAGCGGATCGCCGAGGCATCGAGGCGCGCCTCCAGCAGTTCGGCGGCCCCCTCCGCCAGGGGCTGGACCCGCCCGGTTCGCGCAAAGCCCGCGCAACGCCCCGAAGCGGTCTCGACCGCGCGCCAGAAATCATCGGCCATCAGCAGGCTGTCCAGCTGGAACTGTTTTTTCCGGTTCCAGTTTTCGGGCGCATGCGGCGCCAGCGCACCGACATGGCCGCCCGAGGATCCGGCCCCGATGCGGCGGGCCTCGATCACATGGACCCTGGCGCCCCGGCGGGCCATTTCCCAGGCGCAGGACAGGCCGAAAATCCCCGCCCCCATGATCGTGACGCTTGCCAAGACGCGAGCCTTTCCCCTAGTTCGGCGCATGGGTGATCTAGACGAAATCACGCCGGGCAGCCAGCCGGGACTGGATTGGCGCGAGGGGGGCGTGCCGGTCTCGACACGCTTTGACGATCCCTATTTCAGCCTGGCCGGCGGGTTGGCGGAAACGCGCCACGTCTTTCTGGCGGGCAACGATCTGCCCGCGCGTCTGCGCCCCGGTTTCCACATTGCCGAACTGGGCTTCGGGACCGGGCTGAACTGCCTCGCGCTGGCCAGGGTGGCGCAGGTGCCGATGCGAATGACCAGCTTCGAGGCGTTTCCGATGGCGCCGGAGCAGATGGCGCGCGCCCATGCGGCCTTTCCCGAATTGGCCGCGCTGGCGGCCGATCTGCGCGCGGGTCTGTCGGACGGCACGGCGATCCGCGTCGGCGCGGTCGAATTGCAGCTGGTGATCGGGGATGCGCGCGAAACGCTGCCGCGATGGCAGGGCTGCGCGGATGCTTGGTTCCTGGACGGGTTTTCGCCCGCGAAGAACCCCGAGATGTGGTCCGCCGCGCTGATGGCCGAGGTCGGCCGGCACACATCGCCGGACGGCAGCTTCGCCACCTATACCGCGGCGGGATCGGTGCGCCGCGCGCTGACGGCCGCCGGTTTCGCGGTTCGGCGTCAGCCCGGTTTCGGCACCAAGCGGCACATGATCGCGGGGCGGCGCGTCCCGGACTGATGCGCGCGCGGGTTGCCGCCGGGGCGGCTGGCGGGATAAGGCTGGGGCACCCTTGCGAAAGGCATCCGCGGACGTGAGCAAGCCCGATACGACATCCATGTTGTTCCGCCGCTTCTGGTCGGATTACCTCTATGTCCATCGTGGGCGGATGCTGGCGGCCTTCGCGCTGATGACGATCGAGGGCTCGACGCTGGCGCTGATCTCCTGGATGCTGAAGCCGCTGTTCGACCGGGTCTTCATCGGCAAGGAAACCGGGGCGATCTGGTGGGTCGGCACGGCGATCTTCGCGATCTTTCTGACCCGCGCGATCACCCTGGTCTCCAGCCGGGCGCTGCTGAGCCGGATCTCGCTGGACATCTCGACGCTGATGCAGACCAACCTGCTGGCCCATATCCTGACGCTGGACGGCCGCTTTTTCCGCGAGAACGCGCCGGGCGCGATGATCGAACGAATCCAGGGCGACACGCAGGCCGTTCAGGGCATCTGGGCCACGCTGCTGACCGGGGCCACGCGGGACGCGATCTCGCTGGTGATGCTGTTCGGCGTCACCTTGACCATCGATCCGGTCTGGACCCTGGCCGCGCTGATCGGCGCGCCGATCCTGATCGCGCCGGCGGCCGTCGTGCAACGCTATATCCGCCGCAAGATGCGCCAGAATCGCGTCAGCGCCAGCGCGCGCGCGACCCGGCTGGACGAGATCCTGCATGGCATCGCCTCGATCCGGCTGAACCGGGCCGAGGCCGACCAGACCCGACGCTTTTCCACGATCGTCCGCCGCATCCGGCAAGAGCAGGTCAAGCTGGCCGCGACCTCCAGCGTGATCCCGGCGCTGACCGATATTGTCACCGGCATCGGTTTCGTCGCCGTGCTGTTGCTGGGCGGCAAGGAGGTGATGGAGGGAAGCCGCAGCGTCGGCGATTTCATGTCCTTCTTCACCGCGCTTGCGCTGGCCTTCCAGCCGATGCGTCGGCTGGGCGGGCTGGCCGGAAGCTGGCAGACGGCGGCGGCCAGCCTGGAACGGGTCTATCAGGTCTTTGACACCAGGCCGACGGTTGTATCGGGCACGCGGACCGCGCCGCCCGATGACTGCGACATCCGGCTGTCGGATGTCTGGCTGTCCTATGACGGGCAGATGATCCTGCACGGATTGTCCTTCGCGGCCGAGGCGGGGCGAACGACGGCGCTGGTCGGTCCTTCGGGGGCGGGCAAATCGACGGTGTTCAACCTTCTGACACGGATGGTCGATTCCGACCGCGGCGAGGTGCTGCTGGGCGGTGTGCCGGTTGCGGATTACGACCTGGGCGTGCTGCGCGACCAGTTCTCGACGGTTTCGCAAGAGGCGGCGCTGTTCGACGAAAGCCTGCGCGACAACATGCTGATGGGCCGGCCCGATGCGTCCGAGGACGATCTTCGCCGTGCGATGGATGCAGCCCATGTCACCGATTTCGTCGATGCCGAAAAGCGCGGACTGGACAGCGCCGCGGGGCCAAGGGGGTCGTCGCTGTCGGGTGGCCAGCGTCAGCGCATCGCCATTGCCCGCGCCGTCCTGCGCGACGCCCCGATCCTGCTTCTGGACGAGGCGACCAGCGCGCTGGACACCGCCAGCGAACGGCTGGTGCAGGATGCGCTGGACAGGCTGGCGCGCGGGCGCACGACGCTGGTCATCGCGCATCGGCTGTCCACGATCCGCAATGCCGACAAGATCGTCGTGATCGAGGCTGGCCGGGTTGTGGAACAGGGTAGTCATGACCAGTTGATGGCAAGGCGCGGCGCCTATGCCCGCCTTGTCGCGCTGCAATTCGGAGAGAAACAATGAGCCGCCAGATCATCCGTGTGACCGGCGAGGATCGGCTGGATTTCCTGCAGGATCTGGTCACGAACGACGTGACCCGCGCACCCTGCTGGGCCGCGCTGCTGACGCCGCAGGGCAAGTATCTGGCGGATTTCCTGATCCTGTCCGATGGTGACGCGCTGCTGCTGGATGTCGATGCGGGGCTGGCCGAGGATCTGCTGCGGCGGCTGGGCATGTACAAGCTGCGCTCGAAGGTCGCGCTGGAGGCGGTGGCGATGCCGATCGCGCGCGGCACCGGCCCTGCGCCCGATGGCGCCATCGCCGATCCGCGCCACGACGCTTTGGGCTGGCGCCTTTACGGCCAGCGGGGCGATGACGGCAGCGACTGGGACGCGATCCGCGTCGCCCATTGCATCCCCGAAAGCCTGATCGAACTGATCCCGAACGAGACTTTCATCCTCGAGGCCGGATTCCAGCGTCTGCACGGCGTCGATTTCCGCAAGGGCTGCTATGTCGGTCAGGAAGTCACCGCGCGGATGAAGCACAAGACCGAATTGCGCAAGGGTCTGATCACCCTGCGCGTCGAGGGCGAAGCCCCGGTCGGCACCGCCATCACCCGCGAGGGGCGCGAAGTCGGCACCCTGTTTACCCAATCGGGCGGTCGCGGCATCGCCCATGTCCGCTTCGACCGGCTGGGCGCGGGGATGGAGGCAGGCCCGGCCCGAATCGTCGCCGAATGAGCGTCGGGGCCGGCATGGCCCCCGACGCGCAGCCACCGCTGCGCAAGATCATCCATATCGACATGGATGCCTTCTATGCCTCGGTCGAGCAGCGCGACGATCCGGAATTGCGCGGCAAGCCGGTCGCTGTGGGCGGCGGTTCGATGCGCGGGGTGGTGGCGGCGGCCAGCTACGAGGCGCGGGTCTTCGGGATCCGCTCGGCCATGCCCTCGGTCACGGCGCGCAGGCTGTGCCCCGATCTGATCTTCGTAAGGCCCCGGTTCGAGATCTATCGCGACATCTCGGGCCAGATCCGCGACATCTTTGCCGATTACACGCCGCTGATCGAGCCCCTGTCGCTGGACGAGGCCTATCTGGACGTGACCGACCACCTCTGGCCCGGCCAGACGGCGACGCAGGTGGCCCGCGAGATCCGCGCCCGCATCCGCGAGGCAACCGCGCTGACCGCCAGCGCCGGGGTCAGCTACAACAAGTTTCTGGCCAAGCTGGCCTCGGACCAGAACAAGCCCGACGGGCTTTGTGTGATCACGCCCGATCGGGGACCGGATTTCGTGCTGGCCCTGCCGGTGGGCAAGTTTCACGGCATCGGCCCGGCGACGGCGGGCAAGATGCGCGCGATGGGGATCGAGACCGGCGCCGATCTGCGGGCGCAGGACCTTGATTTCCTGACCCGGCGTTTCGGCAAGTCGGGGCGCTATTACTGGAACATCTCGCGCGGCATCGATCACCGGCAGGTCCGGTCCGACCGCATCCGAAAATCCGTCGGGGCCGAAAACACCTATTTCACCGACCTGATGGACCTGGCCCAGGCGCATGACGCACTGGCGCCCCTGGCCGGTAAGGTCTGGCGCCATGTCAGCCGCCATGGCTTGCGGGGACGGACGGTGACGCTGAAGGTCAAGTTTTCGGATTTTCAGCAGATCACACGGGCGCGGACCCTGCCGCGCGCCGTGGGATCCGAGGCCGAGATGCTGTCCATCGCCCGCGAACTGGCCGGCGCTGTCCTGCCCGATCCGCGCGGCGCCCGGCTGTTGGGGATCACGCTGTCGGGTTTCGATCGTGACGAAGATCGCGATCCGGTGCAGCTGAACCTGTTCGGGTAGAAATCGGCATGCCACCGCGCCGGGCGGCGTCCCGACCCTCCGACAGGGCGCGCCATCCTGCCGGACAGGGCCCGGGAAGTCCGATCCTCACCCGGTCAGGACGTGGCGCGCGTCAGGCCCGTTCGCTGTATTCGAAGACCTCGGTATTCACCACGATATCCTCGCCCTCGCCCACGAAGGGCGGGATCATGATGCGAACGCCGTTGTCCAGCATCGCGGGCTTGTAGCTGTTGGCGGCGGTCTGGCCCTTCACCACCGGCTCGGTCTCGGCGACCTTGCAGACGACCTTCTGCGGGATCGAGACCGAAAGCGCCTCGTCGCCGTAATATTCGATGGTCGCGGTCATGCCGTCCTGCAGGAAGGGGCGACGATCGCCCAGCAATTCGGCGTCCAGTTCGGTCTGCTCGAAGGTCTGGCTGTCCATGAAGACCAGCTTGCCGTCCATTTCATACAGGAATTGCTGATCTTTCTGGTCCAGCCGGACACGCTCGACCTTGTCCTCGCTGCGGAAACGTTCGTTCAGCTTGCGGCCGTCGCGAAGATTTTTCAACTCGACCTGGGCGAAGGCGCCGCCCTTTCCCGGCTTGACGTGATTGACCTTCACGGCGGCCCAGAGGCCGCCGTCATGTTCCAGCACATTGCCGGGCCGGATTTCGTTGCCGTTGATCTTGGGCATGGGATTCTCTTGACGGATGATGAGAGGTTCGCGCCGTCCAGACGTTGAATGGCGTTGAAGCGCCCCTATATCGGGACAGGCCGTGGCTGGCAACCGGAACGGTATGCGGGCGTTGTCAAGCTGATATCCGTGGCGGAAGGCCGCCGCCGTCCGGCGGGCCGTCGAAATTTTGCGTGTTTTTGCCCGCCTTGCAGGCTACGCATGGCTGTCATGCAGTCGAAGTAATATCGAATCGGGGTCAGGATGGTCTAAGCCAAACGGCACCGTCGGAGAAACGGAAGAAAAAACGAAGGGTTGACCCAGAGTCTTCCCGCAAGGGCCTCGGTGGTATCATCGGGCCAGAGGAAATGGACGAACGATATGCGCGATTTTGTTGACGGCTCGGCTTTCAATTTCGAGCAGGGCCAGCGTGCCCGCAAGCTGTTTGCGGCGGTGGTTCTGGCTGCTTTGGATGACGCCATTGCAGATGACAAGAAATACGGCAACGGCCCCGAGCAGATCGCCCGGTGGGCGCGTTCGCGCGACGGACGCGAGGTTCTGTCCTGCGCCGGGATCGACCCGAACGAGCGGGTCGTCAAGGGATTGATGGACTTCGTCTCGAAGGGCGTCCGGACCTCGGTGGCGCTGTCGCGCGAGGAAAGCGAACGGCGCATGGCCGCCGAGGCCGAGGCCGAGGCGGCGTGACCCCTCTGCGGATCGCTCGCAGACAAGACTGAAACCGCACGGATCGGTAACAAGGCCCCCGCCATCTGCGGGGGTTTTCCATTTTCCTGCGGACCGGGTGCGACGGCTGGTGGCCGGCGCAGCCGGTTCCAGCGCTGTATCCGGCGTGCAGGACAGGGCCGGGCCGGCGACCGGCGCCGGCTTCCGTGGCGGCCTGACCGGCCTGGCCGCAGCGCGGTCGCAAAACGAAACCCCGCCGGAATGACGGGGTTCGTCGGCTTTCAGGCGGGCCGCGATGGCCGCCGCGTCGCGGACATCGCTTCGGTCAGCGCTTGCGGAACAACTGCCAGCCGCCGGCGACAGCCATCGCGGCGATTGCGGCCTTGACCAGCGCGCCGGCCAGGAACGGCATCACCGCCAGCGCGGCGGCCTCGGACAGGGATTTGCCCAGCACCAGCGACAGCGCCAGGGCGCCCGGCACGAACAGCATTAGTCCCGGCACGAGACCGGCGACAAACAGGCGCAGGAAGCCGCGGTCCAGCCCGCGTTCGACCAGCCAGCCGGTCAGCCAGGCCATGCCGACAAAGCCCCACAGGAAGCCCGCCGTCGGCCCCATCAGCGGCGCGATCCCGCCCGAGGCATTGGCAAAGACCGGCAGGCCCACGGCGCCTTCGGCCAGATAGGCCAGCATCGTCGCCGCCGCCAGACGCGAGCCATAGGTCAGCCCGATCAGCGTGATGGCCAGAGTCTGCAAGGTCATCGGCACCGGCCACATCGGTACGCTGGCCTGGGCGGACAACGCGACCAGAGCCGAGCCGGCCAGAACCAGCAGGATGTTCGTTCGGGTCGAGCGGGCCGGCAGCGCGGCTTGGGTCAATGTCATGGCGGGGCCTCTTCCTGGTGCGAAATTCGTGGCCGAATGTTCACGCAGCGGGCGCGAAAGTCAATCGGCCGGTCGGCGAAAGGGTCTTGCGCGGGCACCGCTCTTTTGCGAAAGGCTGCCGCCATGACACAGGATCAGACCACCGAGGAAACAGGCAGGATCGCGCTGGTGACAGGCGCGTCGCGCGGTCTTGGCGCGGCCCTGGCCGAGGGGCTGGCCCGGCGCGGATTTCATGTGCTGGCCGTGGCCCGGACCGTGGGCGGCCTGGAAGAGCTGGACGACCGCATCCGGGCCTCGGGCGGCAGCGCGACGCTGGCGCCGATGGATGTGACCGACGCGGCGGCGATGCAGCAGATGGTGCAGGCCGTGGCCGAACGATGGGGCGGTCTGGATCTGTGGGCACATTGTGCGATCCACGCCGCACCGCTGTCGCCGGCGCCGCATATCGACGGCAAGGATTGGTCGAAATCGCTGCTGGCCAATGTCGAGGTCGTGCGCGGCCTGATCGCCCTGATCGAGCCGCTGCTGCGCATACGCCAGAGCACCGCCCTGTTCTTCGACGATCCTCGCGCCGGACAGAAATTCTTCGGCGCCTACGGCGCGACGAAGGCCGCGCAGATCGCGCTGGTGCGAAGCTGGCAGGCCGAGAACGCAGCGATCGGCCCGCGCGTGGTCATCGCGGAACCGGCCGCGATGCCGACCGCCACCCGCGGACGGTTCTTTCCCGGAGAGGATCGCGCGGTGCTGACGTCCTGTCGCCACGAGGCAGAGCGGATCCTGGACGCGCTGTAGCCCCGCGTCCCGCGACCGCCGGGGGACCTTGCGTCCCCCGGACCCCCTGCAAGGTATTTGGAAAGAGGGCGAGGTCAGGCGATCGGGGCCGTGGCCCGGTCCAGCCATGCGCCCGTGTCCTCGTCGAGCAGCGGCGACAACGTTTCGCGGACCTGCGCGTGATAGCCATCCAGCCACCGGGCCTCGGCCGGTGACAGCGCGGCGCGGTCGATGCAGCGCGTGTCTATGGGGCAGAGTGTGATCGTCTCGAACCCCAGCATGGTGCGGCCTTCCTCGGACGGGGCCTCGATCACGGCGATCAGGTTTTCGAGACGGATGCCGAAGCTGCCCTCGCGGTAATAGCCCGGCTCGTTGGACAGGATCATGCCGGGCTCCAGCGCGATGTCACTGGTCCGGCTGATCCGGGCCGGGCCTTCATGGACGCACAGCGCGGCGCCGACGCCATGGCCGGTGCCATGGTCGTAATCCAGCCCCTGTTGCCACAGGAATTGCCGCGCCAGCGCGTCCAGATGCGCGCCCGCCACGCCCCTGGGAAAGCGCGCCCGGCTAAGCGCGATCAACCCGCGCAATACGGCGGTATAGGGGGCGACGGCGTCGGGCGGAGGCTGGCCCAGCGGCAGCGTGCGGGTGATGTCGGTGGTTCCGTCGGGATACTGGCCGCCCGAATCGATCAGCAGCATCGTGCCGGTCGAGAGGCGGCGATTGGTGGTCTCGGTCACGCGGTAATGGACGATGGCGCCGTTGGGGCCCGCGCCGCAGATCGTGTCGAAGCTGATATCCGTGATGCCCTGGTCGGATCGCAGGGATTCGAGTTTTCGGACGACATCGATTTCCGTCAGCGACGCCGGATCCCGCGCCTCCAACCATGCCAGCAGCCGCACCATCGCCACGCCGTCGCGCAGATGCGCCTGGCGCATTCCGTGGAGTTCGGCGGAATTCTTGCGGGCCTTGGGCAGGATCGCCGGGTCCGGGGCGCGGGCGATATCGGTTCCGGCCTGTTCCAGCAGGCGGAAGACGGCCTCGGGCGCCGTTGCGGGGTCGAGGCGCACCGGGCCTTCGAGGTCCAGCAGGGCGGCGGACAGGCTCTCGGGGTGCAGAATCGAAACCGCGTTGCCAAGCGTCGTCCGCAAGCCGTCGTCGAATTTCGCCGGATCGGCGAACAGCGCCAGATGGCCGTCATCGGACAGGACGGCAAAGCCTTGCACCACGGGGTTCCTTGGCAAATCCTTGCCGCGGATGTTCAGAAGCCAGGAAATCGAATCGGGCAGCGACAGAAAGGCCGCCGCCTGACCGTCCTTGCGCAGCGCGGCAGCCAGACGGGCGCGTTTGCCGGCGGCGCTTTCGCCCGCCAGTGCCTCGTCATGGGCACGGGCCCGGCCGACGGGCGGGGCAGGGCGGTCGGTCCAGACGGCATCGAGCGGGTTGCGGTCCATCGCGATCAGGCCGATGCCGCTGTCGGCAAGCCCCTTTTCCATCGTCTCGATTTCCTTGCGCGTGTGCAGCCAGGGATCGAAGCCGGCCCGCCCTCCGGCCGGCAGGGCGTCGCGCAGCCAGTCCGAGGGCCTCGTATCAGGCCAGGGGACAGGGGTGAAATGCGCCGGATCGACCTGCGATTTCACCTGCACCCGGTAGCGGCCGTCGACGAAAACACCGGCCTTGTCCGCCGTAACGATGGCGAAGCCCGCGCTGCCGGTGAAGCCTGTCAGCCAGGCTAGCCGCGCATCGGCTTCGGCCACATATTCGCCCTGATGCGAATCGGCGCGTGGCACGATGAAGGCATCGAGACAGGCGGCCTTCATCCGCTGCCGCAGCGCGGCCAGCCGGCCTGCGTGATCGCCGCCACCGGCCCGGTCGTCAAAGGACTGAAAGCTCACAATTCGATCGCCTTCATCACTTCGGGTTCGATCACCATGACCCCCGGCAGATCCGCCACCAGCGCCTCGGCCGATTGTTCAAGCAGGGGGAAGGTCTTGTAATGACAGGGAATCACGGTCTTGAAGGCGAAATAGCGCCTCGCAGCATAGGCCGCCCGCTTCATGTCCATGGTGAAATGTCCGCCCGCGCAGAGGATGCCGATATCGGGCTTGTGGTAATCGCCCATCCATTCCATGTCGGCCATGATGTCGGTATCGCCGCTGACATAGATCACCTGCCCCTCGCCGGCGATCATGTAGCCCGATTCGTGGCCCGCATAGATCGGCCCGTCCGCCCCGTCCAGCGAACTGGAATGGGCCGCGTTCACCATCGTCACCTTTGCCCGGCCCAGATCGACGGTGCCGCCCTTGTTGAAGCCGATCCCGTCGATTCCGTGATGCGTGCTCCAGCCGTTGATCAGGTCATAGATGCCAGCGACCGGTATTTTCAGCTCTTTCGCAATGGCCAGCGTGTCGCCGGAATGATCGCCGTGCCCGTGGGTCAGCAGGATGTGGGTCGCGCCCTGAATGGCCGCGTCACGGCCGTTTTCGGGAAAGACCGGATTTCCCGACAGCCAGGGGTCGATGAGGATCACGGCATCCTCGATTTCAAGGCGAAAGCCGGAATGTCCAAGCCAGGTCAGTTTCATCGAGACCTCCTTTGCGATGTCGGTCGAAGCCTAGCGGCGCCTTGTCCGACTGACCAGAGCGGGCGCGGCTGTTGATTTCCTCTGGCCGACCGCTTACGCGCACGAACCAGCGCCGGTCCCGCGCGGCCCGCCGACGACAGGATGGGCCGCCACGGCAAGGAGAGGAGCGGATGACGATCTTCGTCTCGGGCGATTCCAATTCGGTCCGTCGCGATGGCTGGGTCGCCGGATTGATCGCCCATCCCGACACGCCGGCCGAGGTGCGCAACATCTCGATCGGCGGCGCGCCCTCGCATATGAGCTTGCTGCGGGCGATGCGCGAAACCGGCATGGGGCGCGGCGACGTCCTTATCTGGGCCTATGGCATCAACGACGCGCTCTATATCCGGAATGCCGGCTATACGGTTGACGAGATGATCGGGGTCTTGCGTCAGATCATTGCGATCTGCGCGGATCGCGGCGTCGTCTTCGCGCCGATGATCTTCCAGCCGCGCCGACCCTCGCAAATCCGGCGGAAATCGCCCTATCGTGCCGCGCTGCACGATCTGTTCGGGGCAAGCGGCATCCCCTATTTCGATGTCGATGAAGCCTATCTCGCCGTCCATCCCGACAGCGCGACGCTGCCAGTGGAGTTTTACCAGGACTATCTGCATTACGCGAATGATCCGGCGGTTTTCGGCCACATCGTCGCCGGGGCGCTGGATCTGATCCGGCGCGGCAGGGTGCCCCACCATCCCGGCGCCGATCTGCCCTCGATCCGCCTCGTGACGGATTTTCCGGGGGCCGGGCGGGGCGTTCTGGAAAACAGCGCCGTGGGACGCGTCACGACGTGGGATCCGGGTCCGGACGGCGTTCAGGTCCGGCTGCCCGGCCCCGGCAGGATTGTCGGGCTGTTCGTGACCACGACGCGGCAGGGCGGGGTCTGGAACCTGACGTTCCAGGGCGCGTCCGATCAGGTTTCGGTGGCCTTCGCCGACCGGGATTTCAATCGCACGATGCTGAAATTCATCTCTCCGGAAGCCGTGACCGGGCGCTCTTTCGCGCATGACGGCCCGGAGATCCTGCGGATCGGCTGGTCGGACGAACCGGGCAGGGTGCTGGCCGATTTCTGGTTCCTGTCCGAACCCGATCCGCAGGATCGTTCGGGTCGCGAAGCGCGGCTGGTCGCCGTCATGACCGAAAATCGTGGACAATGCCGCGAAGGCGGAACGGGATGCGCCTGACCCGCGGCTAGACCGGGGCCGCGTCGTCCAGCCGCAACCGCAATCTTTCGCGCCCGCCCCAGGTGGACAATTCCAACTTGCCCGCCAGATGAAAGCGCCGGCCCTTCGCACCGATCAGCGCGGGCCCGAGGGGGCCGTTCATCGCGCCCCAGGCCACGGCCTCCAGCGAGGGGCCGCCCGGGCTGCGGAAGGACAGCCGCAGATGGCTGTCGCCCATGGTCGCGGCGCTGTCGATCAACTGGTCGGCAAAGGCGAAACGCGGCGCCGGGGCGGCCTGGCCATAGGGTCCGGCATCTTCGAGTTGGCGGAACATCTGCGGCGTGGCCCCCGCGCCCTCCAGCAGCCCCGAAACGCGCAGGTCGCGGCTGCCGCTGCGCTGCGACAGATCGCGCTCGATCAGGTCGGCCAGCCGTGCCATCGCGTCGGGAATACGGGCGGCCTCGACCGTCAGACCGGCGGCCATCGCGTGCCCGCCACCTTTCAGCAGCAGGCCCTCCTGCGCCAGCCGCTGGACCGCACGGCCCAGGTCGACGCCGGGAACCGAACGGGCCGATCCCTTTCCGATTCCGCCCTCGATCCCGATCACGACCGAGGGCAGGTCGCTGGCCTCCTTGACCCGCGCCGCGACGATGCCCACGACGCCCGGATGCCAGCCATCGCCGGCCGCCCATGACAGGCGCGCATCGCCGCGCGCCTCGACCTGGGCCAAGGCTTCGTCGCGCACCGCCGCCTCGATCGCGCGGCGATCGCGGTTCAGCCCGTCCAGATCCGCGGCCAGCCGCCCGGCCTGGACGGGATCGGTCGCCGACAGGCACAGCGCGCCCAGATCGGCGCGCCCGACGCGCCCCCCGGCATTGATCCGTGGGCCCAGAAGGAAACCCAGGTGAAAGCTGTTGGGCGGCCCGTCCAGCCGCGCCACGTCGGACAGCGCAACCAGTCCCGGCCGCTGTCGCCGTGCCATGATCGCCAGCCCGGTCCTCACGAAAGCCCGGTTGACCCCCACCAGGGGCGCCACGTCGGCCACCGTCGCCAGCGCCACCAGATCCAGCATCGACAGCAGATCGGGCTCGGGCCGGCCCATCCGGCGCAGCACGCGCCCGGCCTGAACCAGCGTCAGGAAGACCACGCCGGCGGCGCAGAGATGGCCCAGCGATCCGTCCTCGTCCGCCCGGTTCGGGTTCACCACGGCCAGCGCGGGGGGCAGGGTCTCGCCGCCCAGATGGTGGTCCAGCACGATCACGTCGCGGCCCCCGGCGGCGGCAAGCGCATCATGGCTCAGCGTGCCGCAATCGACACAGATGATCAGATCATGCGCGGCGGCCAGTGCCTCGATCGCCGGCGCGTTCGGACCATAGCCCTCGTCGATCCGGTCGGGGACATAGAGGGTCGCGTCCCGGCCCTGTCGCCGCAGCCAGTCCAGCAGCAGCGCGGCCGAGGTGCCGCCATCGACATCGTAATCGGCGAAGATCGCGATCCGCTGTCCGCCGACAGCAGCCGCCACGATCCGCTCGGCCGCCGTCTCCATGTCGCGCAGGGTCAAGGGATCGGGAAGAAGATCGCGCAGCCTCGGCGTCAGAAAGGCCTCGTGGGCGCCGGCCTCGATTCCGCGTTCGGCCAGAACCCGCGCCACCGCCAGCGGCAGGGCGGACTTCTGCGCCAGCCCCTCGGCCAGCCGCTCCAACGCGGCATCCGGACCGATCCAGCGCCGCCCGCTCAGCGATTGCTCGATCCCCAGAAACGCCACGCGGCTCCTTTCGACTTGCAGAAATCCTTCCCAGGCGGGCCCGGGGCCGGGCGGCGCGGCCTACCTTACCGGGTTGCGATACAGCATCCGCCTGACCGAGCCGGTCTTGGACCGCATCAGGATCGTCTCGGTCTCGATATAGCCGGGCCGGGTGTGAACGCCGCGCACGATCGAGCCGTTCGTCACCCCGGTCGCGGCGAAGATCACGTCCGCCGTCACCAGATCGTCGCGGGTATAGATGCGGTCGAAATCGCTGATCCCGGCCTTGCGTGCGCGGCCGCGCTCGTCCTCGTTGCGAAACAGCAGCCGACCCCACATCTGTCCGCCCATGCATTTCAGCGCCGATGCGGCCAGAACCCCCTCGGGGGCGCCGCCGGAGCCCATATACATGTCGATCCCGGTCAATTCGGCCTCGGCGGTGTGGATGACCCCCGCCACGTCGCCATCGGTGATCAGCCGGATCGCGGCGCCCGTCTCGCGAACCTCGGCGATCATTTCCTCGTGGCGCGGACGCTCGAGGATGCAGACGGTGATGTCGCTGTCGCGGCAGGCCCGCGCACGGGCCAGCGCCCGAACCCGTTCGGCCGGGCTCATCCGGAGGCTGACCACATCCTTGTCATAGCCCGGCCCGATGGCCAGCTTGTCCATGTAGACGTCAGGCGCATGAAGCAGGGTTCCACGCGGCGCCATCGCGATCACCGTCAGCGCGTTCGGCATGTCCTTGGCGGTCAGCGTCGTGCCCTCCAGCGGGTCCAGCGCGATATCCACCTGCGGCCCCTGACCGGTGCCGACCTCTTCGCCGATATACAGCATCGGCGCCTCGTCGCGCTCGCCCTCGCCGATGACGACCACGCCCCTGATGTCCAGCATGTTCAGCTGATCGCGCATGGCATTGACGGCGGCCTGATCAGCGGCCTTTTCGTCGCCGCGCCCGATCAGCAGGGCCGAGGCATGGGCCGCCGCCTCACTGACGCGGGCCAATCCCAGGGACAGCATGCGGTCGTTGAAATCCCCGGGCGCATTCATGATCGGTTCCTCGTCACCTGCCTCGTCGCTGGGCTTCTACGCGGCGCTCGCCGGGCGGGCAAGCCTTGACGGCGCTAACAGCGCTCAGGCCTCGGCCAGATCCAGCGACAGGGCGTGGATCCGCGGCACGATATCGCCCAGCGTGCGGTGAACAAGCCGGTGCCGCTCGATCCGGCTCAGCCCGGCAAAGGCGGCCGCGGTCATTCGGATGTGAAAATGACTCTCGCCGCCCTCGCGAAAACCCGCATGTCCGCGATGGGATTCGCTGTCGTCCACGATCTCCAGCCGTTCGGGGCGCAGAGCTTCCAGCCTGTTGCGCATCTCGTCCGCGATCATCCGCACATCCTTTCGTCAAGACCTTTCATGTCGCCCGAAATAGCCTAAAATGCCGCCTCCGAGTCGCAAAGGTGCCCGAGAATGAGCAGCAAAGACCCCTTCGGATTCGACATTTCGGCCGCGAAGGACAAGAAGCGCAAGAACAAGGGACGCCGCGGCATGTCGGGCGCCTTCGAAACCTCGACCCGCATCTGCGAACGGGAAGGATGTGACGAGGCGGGGCAATACCGGGCGCCCAAGAACCCGCGCAACCTTGATGATTATTTCTGGTTCTGCAAGGAACATGTGCGGGAATACAACGCCAACTGGAACTATTTCCAGGGCCAGTCGGAAGAGGAATTCCAGCAGTTCATCGACAATGCGACGGTCTGGGAAAGGCCGACGAAACCCTTCGGCCGCGCCGCCGAGGAACAGAAATGGGCTCGCCACGGCGTCAGCGACCCGCACGAGATCCTGGGTGCCAACGGCACCGCGCCCGAGGCCCGCGCCCGGGTCGCGGCCCGCAAACTGCCGCCGGCCGAACGCAAGGCGCTGGAAATCCTTGAAGCCCGCGACGGCTGGTCACGGACCGAAATTCGCCGCCAGTACAAGTCGCTGGTCAAGGATCTGCATCCGGACATGAATGGCGGTGACCGCTCGGACGAGGATCGTCTGGCCGAGGTCGTCTGGGCCTGGGATCAGGTCAAGGACAGCCGGTATTTCCGCGACTGAGGCGGATCACGCCGCGCCGGTCCCTCGCCCTCTTTCCAAATACCTCCGGGGGGGGGCGCGTCAGCGACGGGGGGCGGCGCCCCCCTTGCGACGGAACAGCCGGGGCGCGGCGGCCGCCATCAGCAGCACCAGCGCCACCAGCACCACCACCGGCATCGAGCCCCACCTGATCCAGACGGTCGGCGGCAGCGCGCCGGGCAGCTTGGCGTCGATCTTGCCGGCGACGCCAAGGCCAAGGGACTGGCGAACCGCGCCGCGGGCATCGATCACGGCGCTGACGCCGGTATTGGCCGCGCGCATCATCGGCAATCCGGATTCGATGCTGCGCAGGCGGGCCTGGGCAAGATGCTGATACGGACCCAGGAAGCGGCCGAACCAGCCGTCATTCGTGGCCTGCAACAACCATGCCGGACGATTGTCCAGACCGCGAAGATGCTGGGGAAAGATCGCCTCGTAGCAGATCAGGGGCTGAAAGGGCGGCAGCTTGCCGGCCTGCATCGAGGCCGGGCCGGAGCCGGACGAATAGCCGCGTCCCGATTGCGCTGCAAAGGCCGAGATGCCGAACCGTGCCAGCGCATCGCCCCAGGGAATGTATTCGCCAAAGGGCACCAGGTGGAACTTGTCGTAGACCGCTTCGGGTCTGCCCTGCGCGTCCAGCGCGACGAGACTGTTGAAATAGCGGCCGCCCTCTCGCCGCTGGATGCCGGTGACCAATGGGGCACCCGCTGACCCGGCCAGGACCGGCAGCACGCCCTCGGCATCGTTCAGCAGGAAATTCACCGCCGTCTCGGGCCAGATCACAAGATCGCGGGGGCCCGGCTCGGCCGACAGATCCAGCAGGCGGCGGAAAAAGACCGCGGACCATTCCGGGTCCCATTTCAGCTTTTGTTCGGCATCGGGCTGGACGATCCGGATGGTGAAATCGGTATCGGGCGGCAGGGGGCGCGACAGCCGGTTCAGGCCCAGAGCCCAAAGCCCGCCGGTTGCAAGGATTGCCAGCCCGATGCCCGGCAGGAAACCGGTCGCGCGGCGTTCGAAGGGTCGCCACAGCGCTGCGGGCAGGACGGCAAGCGCCATCGTTATCGCCGACAGCCCGATGGCGCCCGTGCTCGAGGCGATCTGCGCAATCGGGGTCGAGATCCAGGTATGCCCGACCAGGTTCCAGGGCAGGCCGGTGAAAAGCCAGCCGCGCAGCCAGTCCGACAGAACCAGCGCCGCCGCGATGGTCAGGCTGCGGCTGCGCCAGCCGGGTGCGGCAAGTGCGGCCAGCCAGCCGGGAATGGCCCAGAACAGGGCGCCGCCAAGCGCCATCAGGATCAGCGCGAAAGGCGCCATCCAGCCATAGATCTCGGGTTCGACCAGGAAAGGCTCGACGATCCAGCTCATGCCCAGGCCGAACCAGCCCAGCCCCGCCGCCAGCAGATGCCAGAACGCGGCCTGCGGGTTGGCGCGGCAGGCGCGCCAGATCAGGATCGCGAAGGCCACCGGAGCCAGCCCCCAGACATCGAAGGGCGCAAGGCCCAGCGACGCGATCATGCCAAGCGCCAGATCGGGCAGAAGCTGGCGCAGCGGCGGTCGCCGGCCAGAGCGCAGGCGCGGCGGGGTCAGGCGGTCGCGCATCGTCGAGGCTCAGGCGTCAGCGTCGGCATTGTCCCCGGTTGCGGGGGCATCGGCCTTCTTGCGGCGGGGCCGCCTGGGCTTGGGCATGGGCGTCTCCTCGGCCCCGGGCTTGGCCGGCTCGGCCTCGGCCTCTGCGGCAGGGTCGGCCTTCTTGCGGCGACTGCGGGCCGGTTTCGCGGCCGCGTCGCTGTCCGCGGCGCCGGTATCGTCCTCGGCCGCGCTGTCCTTCTTTGCGGTCTTGGCGCGGCTGCGGCGCGGTTTTGGCGCGTCCGCCGCCGCCTCGGCGGTCTCGGGCTTGGCGGCCGCAGCCTTGCGACGGGTTTTCCTCGGCTTGTCGTCCGGCGTTTCTGCCTGTGCCTCGGCGGGGGCTTCGGCCGCCGCGGGTGTCTCGGCCGGCGTTTCGACCATGGCCTCCGTCGGCGGCGCCGATTCCTCCGGCTGCTCGGGCGACGCGGGCCCGGTCGCCGTCTCGGCCTCGGCGGTCGAGGATTTGCGGCGCCGGCTGCGCTTTGGCCGGGGCTGTTCCTGCGGTTTCCCGGCATCGTCGTCGCTGGTTGCCGGGGGCTCGTCACGGGTGGCGCTGTCCAGCGCCGACCGGATCGGCACCAGCATGAAGTCCGGAACGTGATCGCCCATGCCCTGCACCGGCTGGCCGCGATCCTCGCCGCGGCCCCTGCGTCCTCCGCGCCGGTCGTCGCGCCGGTCCTGCTGGCCGGATTGTTCGCGGCGTTCGGGCTGCTGCGGTGCGGTTTCGGCCTCTGGCGCGCGCGTCTTCTCGGGTTGATCGACGCGCGGGCTGTCCTCGCGCGGGCGATCCTCGCCGCCGCGACGGCTGCGGCTTCGGCCGCGCCCCCCGCGACCGCGGTCGTCGCCATCCCTGCGAGACGAGGATGGCGCCGCGTCCGT
>Ga0310345_10001121_pt1 | contig 31614 bp, 29 predicted proteins | sample HC15DNA20500_MG_FD_204667 | JGI IMG/M metagenome (GOLD analysis project Ga0310345, IMG submission 204667) | Marine microbial communities from station ALOHA, North Pacific Subtropical Gyre - HC15-DNA-20-500_MG | ecosystem: Environmental > Aquatic > Marine > Oceanic | place: Pacific Ocean: North... | reverse complement strand
TCTGGCGGGATCAGTCCTGACACCAACAGCTATCCTTGAGATAACTCCCCTGGTTGAAGCTCGGAATCGGAAAGAGACCTTTCGGTCCATCCGGCTGCCTCTGTCACGATCAGCAAGTCCCTACATGGTGCTGACCTTCTCAATCATGGGGGCGTGTTGTATTGTCTGGAGAAGCAGGGAATCTTCATCGGACCGCTCCTAACGCTCGAGGTGGCACCATTACCTACAAGGCCTTCGTTTCCTCCACGTATGGGGACCTCAGCGAGCTGAGCACGGAGGACCTCTTGCACCGGGCGGGCGGGCTGCGGGAGCGGTTGCGGGAACAGGCGGCCCGTGAGCAGGCGCTGCCGGTCGAGTGTCGTCCGGCGTAACCTCGTTCCCGTTGAACCACCCGCCGCCTCGCGGTAGGCTAGGCCACCATGGCCGCCGCGACCTGAATGCGCTCGGTGGCTCGCCCGACCGTGGGTGTCACTTCGCAGTGACGTATCGCTGGGAGTTCCGTTCAGGGAGTCCGTGGCTTGCTCCACCAGACCCCTAATGCCTCGAGTAGGGCAATCCGCTCAGCGGACAACTTCTCCTTCTTCTTCGCCTGGCGTTGCTTGCTGAGCCACTGCCCCAGTAGCTTCCGTGCGGGATCGGGATCCGTCGTCGAGACATTCACGTCGCCACCCGAGTCCTTGATCGCTTGAAGTGCGGCGCAGTTCGCATCGAAGGCAGCGGCGATCGGATCCCAGATCACCCCTAATGCCTCGAGGCGGGTGATCCGATCAGCGGACAACTTCTTGTTCTTCTTCGCTTGGCGTTGATTGCCGAGCCACTTCCCCAATCGCTTCCGTGCTCCCCATATCTACATGGCATTTCCCAAGCGGTTGATGCCCTGGAGGACACCCCACGACAACGCTCCCCTACCGGGCGTGTCAGAGGGGGTCTTCATGACCAGCCGAGACGGCGTGCACTGGGATCGGCGATTCATGGAAGCCTTTGTGCGGCCAGGTCGGGACCCCAAGAACTGGATGCATAGGACCAACATGATCTCGGCTGGAACCGTCCCAACGGCATCCGACGAGGTCTCCTTCTATGTCGCTCGCCACTACACCTCTCCCAGCGCCCACCTGGAACGGATGACCGTGCGGACCGATGGCTTCGCGTCAGCCCACGCCGGTTACTCTGGTGGTGAACTGATCACCAGGCCAATTGTCTTCGAAGGACTCAATCTGGTTTTGAACTTCGCCACCTCGGCAGCCGGCAGCATTCGGCTAGAGATCCAGGATATCAATGGAAATCCCGTGCCCGGCTTTGCCTTGGAGGCTTCCCCTCTGATCTGGGGAGACGAGATCGAGCACACGGTCAAGTGGGACCGAGGCCATCCCAAGGCCCGCAGCGACACCCTGAACCGAATCGCTGGTAAGCCGGTCCGGCTAAGATTCGTAATGAAGGATGCGGATCTCTACTCGCTCCGGTTCCAGTAACGAGGGAGGCGATTCGAGAAGAAGGCCGATAAGGAAGGGTCAATCCCGTTGGGATTGACCCTTCCTTTGACTCTTTGAAAGACGCTAGGCAGGTGCAGCACCGATGACCGCACAGGCGAAAATAGCGGTTAGACCTGGGGCTCCCAACCCTTGGCGTACTCCCGAGACCAGTACTGCATCGCCTCCGGATCGTTCTTGATGTGACCGTTGCTGGGGTCACACGTCAGGTTGCGCCCGGTTCGATGGGCGATGTTCCCAAGGTGACACATCAGGGTGGTCTTGTGGGCCTCTGCAATTTCCGTATTTAAACTGAGAGGCTTGTCATTGCGGATTGCCGCCAGGAAGTTCTGGGCGTGTGGAATGTCGCCGTAGGTGTCCTCGGGAGACTTTTTCACCACTTCGCCATCTTTGTCGAGGATCGTGTAGGAGCCTTTCGACCCCAGATCCAAGGCCCCGTTGTCCCCATAGAAGGTTATGAAACCGGGGCTGTGACGATTGCAGCTCAAGCCGGCCCAGGTGATCGAACGCTTTCCTGGAAACTCGTAGCAAACCGTATGGGTATCTGGCGTTTCCTGGTCATCGTCGAAGCAGTAGCGGCCTCCGCTGGAAGTCACCCCGGTCGGGTAGTCAACTCCCATTCCCCAACGGCACAGGTCCAGGGTATGGACGCCGTTGTTCCCCAGCTCACCATTTCCCCAGTGCCAATGCCAATGCCAATTGTAGTGGATCAGATTGTCCTTGTAGGGAAACCGGGGAGCTGGACCCTGCCACATATCGTAGTCCAGATGGGACGGTGCCGCAGTCGGCTTTCCTCTTCCCAAAGTACCGCGGCCACTGTTGGCCCAGGCCCGCACCATGTAGACGCGTCCGATCACGCCTTCGTGGAGTTGCTGAATAGCCTCCTGGGTCCCGGGTGAGCTCCGTCTTTGGGTCCCCATCTGGACCGCTCGATTGTATTTGCGCGCCGCCTGAACCATGAGCTCCCCCTCTCGGGGATTGTGGCTACAAGGCTTCTCGACGTAGACGTGCTTGCCGGCAGAGCAGGCTAGAATCGTACCAGGGGCATGCCAATGGTTGGGGCCTGCGTTGGCCAGGGCATCGACAGCTGGATCCTCCAGAATCCTCCTGAAGTCGGTCACCTTCTGCGGGGCCTTACCCAGCTTCTCCTCCAACATCTTGGCAACCTTGTCCAAGCGCTGGGAGTCCACATCACAGATGTATTTCAGGTGGACGTTGGGTTGACTGCCCAGGCTCATCGCCAGAGTCCTACCCCGGCTCATGCCCATGACCCCGAGCACCACCCGAGTGTTGGGGGAGTCGTACTTGGATGTGGTCTTGGCCGAAACGGCCACGCTGGAAGCAGCAGCACTCAGTGCGGCACTCCCCAGAAAACGTCGGCGATCCATAGATGTGGACATATTTGCTCCTCCTTTGGAAATTATCTACCCATTATCCTCTCTGCCGCAGAACCATTCAACCCGACCTTTGGTGTGTTACTGAACAACGAGATGATCCTGGAAAGCCTCTCGCTATTCCCCACCTCTGGCCGCTTCACTTCGGTCCAGGAAGCCCCTGGCCCCGGCTGCCAACCAAGGAGCGGTGCTGGTTAGGAAACAGCGGACTCCGGCGGCCGAATATCGGCCCACGTTTTCGTTATTGGCCAAAGTACCGGCGACGCGGCCGCGTTTCTGGATTCTCGCCAGGGTCTCGTCGATGGTCGTCTGCACCTGGGGATGGTCAAGCTGACCGATCAATCCCATGGTGGCAGCCAGGTCGCTGGGAGCCACGAAAAAAACGTCGATGTGGTCCACCTCCAGAATCTGGTCAAGGTTTTCAACCGCGACAATGTCCTCGATCAGCACGATCAGGAGCGTGTGATCATTGGCCACCGACATGTAGTCCGTCACACCAATACCCTGACGACTGGTGAACAGGCCCCTCCGGCCCAAAGGCGCGAACTTGCCCCCTTCCACCACGTTCTCCGCTTCTTCCCGGGTGTTGACATGGGGCACTACGATGCCCTGAGCTCCGCGGTCCAGGCTCCTGTAGACGAGCGACTGCTGATTGCTATTCACTCGCAAGACGGAAGTCATGCCCCACAAGTCACAGGCACGGGTCAAATCGGGGATGTCCCCGAAGTCCACGGATCCGTGCTCCGCTTCTAACCAGGCTCCGTCGAATCCGACGGGTCCGAACAGGTCAATCTCGTCTGGGCCTTCCAAACCCGAAACCAGATAGGCCGTTTCACCGGAAGCCAGTTTCTGTTTCACCTTGTTGGGTCGCATGTTCACGTTGATCTCCTTCTCGTAGACGAGTGTCTTTAAACACAGTGAAGTATAACGGCAGCGGGAGGCAGTACAAAACGTCTGCGCAGAAAAGCTCGTCTTTAGAGCGCTCACCCCACCGTCAACCTCGAGGGACAATTGCTTCTCACCCCGACTTCGGGACACAATCACCAATCAACACGAAAGCTTTAAATGCTAGGAGGGGCGAAGATGTCCAGAATGCTTCTCGTCCTGGTTTTGATTCTGTGCTCAACAACTCTTTCCCTGGTCGCTACTGACGAAAGTCTGATTCAGGCTGCCCAAGCTGGCGATACCCAGACGGTTAAGGCCCTGCTGGAAAAGGGTGCCAGAGTCAATCCCAAGAATAAACTGGGAGAAAACGCTCTGATGTGGGCTGCAGCAGCCGGGAATGCCCAGATCGTCCAGGCGCTGGTGGGCAAAGGGGCAAGGGTCAAAGACACCGACAATTCAGGCATGACGGTCCTGATGTGGGCATCCGGCCACGATGAGGTGATCGGGATTCTGAAGAAGGCCGGAGCAGAATAACAGTAATCGGCTTGTGCTAGTGCAGCGCGCCACAAATTTTGAACCAGGGTCCCGCAGCCCCTCGTCGTCGCTGGCATTGTTGTGCTCGACTCGGAATATAGCCCGATATGCCTCGCTCGCGACGCCTAGCCAGCGACAACGATTGACTACTGCCCCCTGGCTCAGAACTTATGGCGAGCGGCACTAGGACTTCCTGGGGAGCAAGCCTGTCGTCCAATCCGCTATCACGCTGGCCAGCTGTCCCAGAATTTCGTGGTCGGTCTTCCCCGACTTGCGGGGAACATGAAAGGAGTGGTCCGCGGACTCGACGACATGCAGCGTCGCCCGATCTCTCAACTGCTCGCAGATGGGCCCAAGCAATGTCAGATCTGCCAGCCTGTCACGAGTTCCCTGCAAAAAAAGCATTGGCATCTCGATCTGGGGCAGATGGTCGGCCCTTCGGACCTCCGCTCTCCCCGGAGCATGCAGGGGAAATCCAAGAAAGACCAACCCCTGGACCATGGACAAACCGGACTGGGCTGCCAGCAGAGACGTCATGCGTCCGCCCATGGATTTCCCCCCTGCCAGAAGCTGGAGTTCCGGGGCCGCCTCCGAGGCGGCGGCAACCGCCGCCTCAACCGTTGCCAAGAGGGTCTTCTGGGAGTCCGGAAAGCGCTTACCGCGTTCCCGATAGGGAAACCGATAGCGAAAGGTGGCAATGTCCAGTTCGAATAGGGCGACACTGATCGACTCCATGAACGCGTGCTTCATTCCCGCCCCGGCACCATGGGCCAGGAGAAGAAGCCATTTCGCCTTCTCGGGACGACACATCAAAGCCGAGACCGCCCCTGCTTTTTCGGTGGCGACGAACTGGAGAGGTATCGTGGGAGGCAGTATTTCAGGATCCATTGACTCGAGTCTCTAAAGGTCCATAATGCCATGTCCAATGGAGAACTCAAGCTGAGAGAGAAACCAGTACGCATCGCAATCATTGGCGCGGGCGCAGTCAGCGACTATCACCACGTGCCTGGAATCGGGTTGGATCCCAGGGCCAAAGTGGTCGCGGTTTGCGACAAAGACACCCAGCTCGTCGCCGTACGCCAAGAGCAGTGGGGAGTGGCGAAGGGTGCCCTCGAAGTCGACGAGATCGTCGAGGATCCCGAGATTGATGCCGTCATAATCGCTACCCCTAACTTCACCCATCGATCCATTGCGATCTTAGCAGCCCAGGCGGGGAAGCACATTCTGTGCGAAAAACCGTTGGGATCGATGCGGCCGAGGCCGAGGAAATGTACCTGGCGGCCAATCGGGCAGGCGTAGTTCACATGACCGCCTTCACCTACCGCTTTGCGCCGGCGATGCGCTACCTCAAACACCTGACCAAGAGCGGAGCGCTGGGCGAGCCCCGCCACTTTCGCAGCCAACGCTTCCTCGATCTCCCTGACACCCACTGGGGATGGCGTCAATATAAAGCCTTCGCCAGGGCGGGAGACCTCTTCTATATGACGATCCATAGGTTGGAACTGGGAATGGACCTGTTGGGTCCGCTGCATTGGATCTGTGGTGCCGTCGCCCGCTTCGCCGAGCGCGATCAGACCGCCGAAGGAAAGCCCTGCCGTCCCTCTGAAGTAGGTGACTGGTCAAGCATGATCGGTGAATTCAGGGAAGGCGGCGTGGGTGTCTGGGAGGGCACGACCCTGGCCAAAAGGGGTACGCCCGCCAGGGCTTTCACCACGAGTGGGCAGAGATCGACGGATCTGAGGGTTCAGCGGTGTATCAGCTCCACACTCCCAACACCATTCTGCTGGGAAAGACCGCCAGCGATTTAGCGATTACCGACGTGCCCAAAGTCTATCTGAATCCCGCGGAAAGCCCGCGTGCCCCCTCTTGTGGGAGAACCGGCTACCGTTTTCCGCTACGACATCGTATGGGAGTTCGTTTCCGCGATTCTGGAGAGAAGAGAGGCTGTCCCCAGCTTCCGGCTCGGCCTTCGAGCTCAGCAGGTGGCAGATGCCGTCCTGGCCAGCCAGGCAAAGCGGCGTTGGATCGAGCTGCCTAACCTCACAGAATAGGATTTGGCACGCCTTGACAAAGCGCTTCCAAGGCACTATTCGAGAAATCATTCGGCCCACGTTCGTTATAGATTTCTTCAGAAGAGCGGGAAATGGGACGTACACTAGGCTGAAACTTTATTCGGTAGGAGATCATCCGAGAGTCGCCAATGACAGAGCCGTGCCTGCGAAGGAGCGGTACCGGCATACCGATGCCGGAAACAACCGACCAAACAGACGGTAGCCGATTGCATCCCCCTTTGCGGCATATCCCGATCGGTGATCGGGACCGCTCCTTTGCAGTCACGGCTCTGTCATTGGCGGTAGCGACAATCACGGCAGACGTAACCGAAGTTTCTCTCTCGAATGGGGCTGCACCGCTGGGGGGCCACTGACCAGAAAAAATCAGAAACAGTGGCTGCAGCAGAAAAGCAGGAGGAGGAAAGCGTGGCGGACGAAAAGGTGTTGTGGTCAGTGGTCCAGAACGAGATCTACAGCGACGGCTCCATCAAGGTCCGTCGCATGAGCGGACACGAGTTCCAGGAGGTCCCTGAAATCAAGAAACCCTCCACAAGAGACGGAAGCTGGGAGAGAAAATTCGCCTTTGACTACAGTCGGGAAGCACCTGGACGGCCCGTCGCTTTGATCGGGCTTCCGGGCGCAGGTCAAAGCCCCGGGTACGACAGCGAACATGGTGAAAATTGGGAGCTTCCTACCGGTTTGGGTTCTCAACCGTGGATCGAGCAGTGGGAGAATGTACCTCTCAGGCTACGACCTCCAGGGAGTGATTATTTTCATGGAGTTTCCCCAGATTCCTTCCGGGGATCCCAACAACACTTACACCGAAGGCGACCCGTCCCGCGTGCGCGCCGCCTCGAGGTAATGGCCTGACAGGGCAAGCAACAACCGACCTCTGATCTGGCGTCAGCCGAACCGAGGTATTGAACCGGAGAATTTCTAAGGCCGGAGGAGGAGTTTCGCCTTCGCATGTTCGGCGTTTTTCGGTTTGTGCTTCTTCAGCAGTGCCTTCCGACCCAGTGGCCTCCTGCTACTCGATCTTCGTCGACCTTACTTCCAGGATCGAGGTCTCGTCGAAGTAGGATGGCCACTCGGCTGCGACCTTCTTCATGCCTGGCTGCTCAGCCACCTTCGTCCAGGCCTCGTAGCTGTCCACTTCAATCTCCTCCAGAACGTGAAATTCGAGGGGTCCCTCCCCCGAAGAACTGATCTCCGAGACTTGGAATTTCTGGATGCCCGGCTGGGTCGAAGTAATCGGAACATCGACCTCCAGCGTCCACTTCCGGGACTGCTCTGCTGTTACGCCTTGCTTCCTGCAGTAGAGATAGACGATGCGCTCCATAGTTCCCCTTTCTTGAGTATCAGGCGCAGAGTATGGGAAATGGAGGTTGGGTTTCAACCCCTTACCTCCCTCGCGAGCCAGTCTCGGTTGACCGAAAGTGGGGAGGATTGATACATTCCGATCTCCATCACCGCGAGTTGATGGGCGACCAGTGGGTGCAGGGGTTACGCCTCTTCCGAGGAGCACGTTGCCAATGACTGAAACCAATCGAGCCTCCCTCCTGAGAAGTCCGGGTTGACTCGCAGGCCCGGCTGCGCCCTGGATCGTGAGTTCTATAGCTCCCGCGAGATCTTCGAACAGGACGTCGAGCGAATCTACCTGCGCCACTGGTTGTTTTCCGGACACGTGAGCCGCCTAGCTCGCAGCGGCGATTTTTTTCTCTACTCCGTGGCGGACGAGTCGGTCATCATCGTCCGCGAGCAGGAAGAGATCCACGCACTGCACAATGTCTGTCGACATCGAGGCTCGCGAATCTGCCGCGAAGCTGAGGGACCCATAAAGATGTTTGTGTGTCCCTATCACAATCACAGCTGGACCTATGGGCTGGACGGCTCGCTGTTGTCGGCCCGCCACATGGAGGACGGCTTCTGCAAGAAGAACTATTCCCTGCACCGCTGCCAGGTTCGAGTGGTCGAGGGACTTATCTTCGTCTGTCTATCTCAGGACCCTCCACCCTTCGATGAAGTTGCCCGCGATGTCGAGAACCTGTACCGACCTCACGGATGGGAGAAGGCGCAGATCTGCGCTCGAGTGCAGCATCTGATCCCTGCCAATTGAAAACTGGTAGCGGAGAACTTCTACGAATACTATCACTGCGCATCCACCCACCCTGAGCTCACAGCGGTGATGTCCTATGTGTCTGCCGATGAGTCGAGACCACTCTCCGACGATCTGGCACGATACACGGAGGAGTGGGAGAGGTAGACCTGCCAATTGGGCTACCCGGTCAATTCACTAAGGCGTCCCTCGGGCGTGCAGCAGCACGGAGGACGCATCCCCATACGCCGGGGGTTCTTGACCCAGAGCCGCCTGGGTCAACCGGTAGCACCATTGATGGGTTCCTATACCGAGTACGACGGCGGAGTTACGAGCATGATGTTCTTTCCAGTCCACTAGTTCACAGCCTGCAACGACCACGGGATGCTGGCCCGCTTCACGCCTGTGCCCCCCCAGGAGACCGATGTTGAACTCACCTGGCTGGTGCATCCGGAAGCGGTAGAGGAAATCGATTACGAAGTCGAAGAGGTGACTTGGCTCTGGCTCAAGACCGTCGAGGAAGATCTGCACATCTGCGCTAATAACCAGGCCGAAGTCAATAGCCGGTTCTACGAGCCGGGACCCTACAGCAAGATGGAAGGTAAGGCTGACAGATTCGTGGAGTGGTACCTGAGAGAGCTAAACACCGATCCTCTAGCTGCCCCTTGAGCGGCGCGCCCCGACCGCCCATTTCTCCCATTCACTCGAGGCGGAGGACTTTGCGGGCGTTGGTCCAGAACACATCCTCGACCTGGCGATCCGAGAGTCCAAGATTCCACAAAGCCACCTTCAAGACCCGCAGGGACTCGAGACCCATGAAAAGCGGTTTGAGCTCGCGGTAGGATACCCTACTCCAATCGAGGGTATCTTCATAAAGCCATATGTAGCTGTCTCCGATTGAAACGCAGCGCCCCCGCAGGTGGCTGATGGGGTAGTCGGAACCCCACATCAAGCGCTCGTGACCAAAGGTCCGAACGATTGGCTCCAGGGCTCCATTGCCGGTGATGGCCGACATATCAAACCAGACGTTGGTCAATCCCTTCAAGGAATGGATTCCTTCTGCCGTGTGATGGGGATTGAAGGCCGTACCGGCATGAGCCAGGATCAGGCGCATGCCGGGGTAGGTCTCGCAGTAATAGCGAATCTTCTGCTGATTCATAGGGTCTGCCAGAGCGCGACTCTTGACCATATGGAGCAGAACAACCAGTTCTTCTTCGTGAGCGATTCGTACGTGTTCCTCGGCCAGAAACTGCTCGATCTCTGCCTCCCAGGTCTCCACACCAGGGGCGAAGTGCTGATACACCTTCAAGCCCACCATGGAAAGCCGGCGAACCTCCTGTCGGACCTCTTCAGGGTCCATGTGAGGTGAAACGATCAGAAGGGAACGGGAATCCGGATCTTTGGCAACCTGAACGGCCACGTACTCATTGGAGACACGGTAGGTCTCAGGATGCAGTCCTCCTCCGAAAAAAAGGGCGTGAGTCTCCCGTCCCGGAGTGATCCACTGGATTTCCTCCTGATATCGCTCCAGGGGCAACTTCTCGGGACCGCCCTGCAGAATGGTCGGCTTCTTCCATTGCCAAAGCTCGTAAAGGTGGGCATGGACGTCGAAAATCCGGTCGGGCACAAAACTCTCGAGCTCCCGTTCGAAGAATTCCCGATCCAGATCCGTGAGTTCCCAGGTCAGCTTCATGATTTTATCTCCAATCTGGAAGGCAATTATTCCACACCGCCCGGTCTCAGACCATGACCATTTCGGGTTGGGTAATGGCATTGAGGTTGAGGGTGGAGGAGACAGGGGTACGCTGCATGAGACCCAAGACGACGGATTCAGATCGGGACTCTTGCATCCTCAACACCAGCCAACCGGTAGGTGCAGCGACCAAACCTCACTGCTAAGCGGAGCGGCGTGTCCTCCGGCGACCCAGATCCTGTCCTGAAAGACGAAAGCGGAGTGCTCGTGACGCGGCCTCCAGAGGACCTCCGACTTCAGACACGTCCAGTGCTCACCGTCCGCTGAGCACCACACATCTCCCATATTTCCCTCCTCCTGCGACCATCCACCAAGAACCCAGATCCGATTCCGGTAGACCACCGATGAAAACCAGAGCCGCGGCTCCCACGGAGCATTCTCTCTTACCAGCGTCCATTCAACACCATCTTCCGAGCACCAGACATCGTTCAGAGCGAAATGCCTGGGAACGTAGTTCCCGCCTCCAAACACCCACATCTTCCCGTCCAGCACAACGGCCTGATGAAAGGCGCGAGGCGACCAGGGCGCCTGCTCCGTCGCCAACTCCCAGGTTTCGCCGTCGGTTGAGCACCAGACATCATTTCTAAGGCTGGTGTCGTCACCAAGAAAGTAGTTCTCGATTCCACCTAGAATCCACATCTTGTCCTGGAAGGCAATGGCGCCGGCCGCCAGACGAGGAGACCAACTCGCACGGGCCGTAGCCTGTTTCCAGGAGAGACCGTCACTAGACGACCAGACTTCGCTGCTTGCCGAACATCCAGGCAACAAACCGTTGAACCATCCTCCCATCAGCCACATTCGGTCATCGAAGACCAGCGTCATCGGCAAGTCGCTATGCTTCCAGGGTGCCTCTCGCTGGAGCTGCGTCCAATTTCTTCCGTCGCGCGAGCTCCAGACATCCCGAGGGCATGGCTCAAAGGAACTGAACCACCCGCCCAAGATCCACATCTGGTCCCTGAAGACCAATTCTCCGGAGGAATCCCGTGCCCGCCATTCCGCCTTTTCGATGATTCGAATCCAGTCCGGAGTCATGATTTCCTTCCAGGTCTAGTAGGGATCTGCAGGTACGATATGCCCACCACTGCCATCTGGGCAAATGGGAGTCTGATCCACTCAAAATATAATCTCGCAATTCCTGGGGCAAATCTCGTTTTAATAGATGAAAGGAGTGTTAGCCATGAAAGTTCCGAGAATCGTCGAAGAGCTAGAGTTGATGGACAGGATCGACCACGAGAACACGGGAGTCCTGATTTCGGAATTGCTGAGTTCACCGAATTCCCTCCCAGCTCCCGATCGAGTCGAGACCAGGAGAAGGCAGAAAAATTACTGGGCGCACTGATTGATGAATTGGAAACTCTTGGAATTGTGATCGATTTCTGCGGCCACTGGTCCGAACGTAGAGCCTACCGGTACGTCCTGCAGACTGTTCTGCGCAAAAATACGACCGCCGCCTGGTGGCGACCTCCATAGTTACCCACTTCACCACCTATCAAGATTGCCCAGAATGCGACGAGGAATTCGATCAGCAGCTGGATGAGTCCGAGAGACCCTCTTGATTGCCGTTCGGGATCTGGATTGGCACCCCATACGCGACTTCATCTAGCAATCGTGACCGTGCCATAACCGGCTGATTGACATCTGCATGCACTCCTTCGACGTGGCGCGCCTGGGGGGTATGGGCCCTGTCAGGCCCGCTCCCTGACAGTCACGTCTCTGTCACCTGGTGAAGATTTTCTGCGCTTCCTCGTAGTTGAAGCGTCAGCCTAGTTTCGCCCCTAGGAAGCACCGGCCTCATTCGAGAAAGAAACTCTGGGCTACTGGGGAGGTTGTGCTGTTGTCCGGCTCTCTCCTCGGAACCTGGGCTCAGCTTGCTAACGACTCAAGTCGTTCGCGGCTCTGCCGGACTTGGCCTCGTAATATTGCCAATCTACCCCACTTGCGACACCATTGACTTCGGCTGTTTCCGGACTGCTCACTGCTCACTATTCAAGCTTCAGCTTAAACGATCGAAGGCGATCAGGGCTTCACCAGTGCCCCATCTATTCCCCTCACTGTGGTCCAGTCGGCATTGTGGTGGTTTTCCACGAGTGGGAATTTCCGGGCAATCCTTTCGTCGATATCAATTCCCAGACCAGGACCTCCGCTGCCATACAGATAACCGCCGCGAATGCGGGCCGCACCCGGCATCATCTCGTGGACCACATCGGGAAAGCTGTTCTCCTCCTGGATCCCAAAGCTTGGAATCGACATGTCTACGTGATAGGCGGCCAATTGGTTGACAGGATCGTTATCGCCACCTTCCTGCCAAGCGGTACGCACGCCGAAGTGCTCGCACAGTGTGGCGATCTTCCTGGCTTGAGTGATGCCTCCTATCGCGCAGACCCGACAACGGATAAAATCAATCAGGCGGTCCGAAATCAGAGTGCCCCATTCCAACGGATGGGTGAAGAGCTCTCCCATCGCCATCGGAGTGTTCGTTTGTGCTCGGATGGTTCGAAAGTATTCGATCTGCTCGGGAGGAAGGATGTCTTCGACGAAGAACATCCGCGCCGGCTCCATTCGCCGAGCCAGCTGCAGCGCGGCGGTCGGCGTCAGGTGCTCGTGCACATCGTGTAAGAGCTTGATCTCCCAACCGAGCTTGTTGCGAAGATGTTCGAACAACCTCGGAATGGTTTGGATATACAGCTCTTCGTCAAATGCCCTGCCCTGGTAACCCGATTCGGGCCGGGTGCCTTCACCAGGAGGAATAAAGCCACCGCCGCCATAGGATCCGAGCTGGACGCGTACGTGGCGAAAGCCCTTCTCCATCCAACTCTGAGCACTCTCTACGCAGGCTTCCTGAGTGGGCCCGCCGGCATGGGAATACAGGGGTACTGCGTCGCGCACCTTTCCGCCCAGAAGTTGGTAGACAGGCATGTTGGCGCGCTTGCCCTTGATGTCCCACAGAGCCATGTCGAGCGCTGCCTGGACGACGTTGGTGAGGGGGCCATTGCGCCAGTAGGACCGGGTGTGCGTCGACTGCCAGAGGTCTTCGATCCGGTCCGCGTCCTTTCCGATCCAAAACGGAGCTAGATGCTTTTCGATCGCCGCCTTGACGGACCAGGAGAGGAAGGCGTTGTTAGCAGACCCCAGCCCGTGTAACCCCGGTTCGCTGGTGATCACCTTGACGAAAATCCAGGAGCGGTTGGCTGTGGGACTGGTGGCAATAACCTTGACGTCCTCAATCTCCAATGGAGGGAGTCCTCGAATGGCCTGAGCGTAGACCCGTTGGGCCCACCAGGGCGTAAGCAATAGACGACCGAGAAAGTCACGACGCTGAAGCATGGTAGTCACCTCCGCTATCTGCACGGCCTTTCGGTGGTGGCGACTCCCAGCCTATCGGTGGCTGCCTAAAAGATCAAGATGCCAATCAAGGCCTGGAACAGTGTACAATAGCGAGATTCTCATGCTTCTGACTTGGTGCGGCTGACAGGGTCCAAACCCATGACTACTAGCCATTCACAGAAAGTGTTCGCCATGGTTTCGCTGCTGGTGGTGCTGGTGCTGGCTTCCCTGCCCGGCCAAGCTGAAGCCAGTCCGAAACCGGATCACTTTGCAGACTTGTCCGACGAATACTTGAAGCACACTCGGCCGCTGATCCAGGAATTCTGCGTGAATTGCCATTCCACGGAAAAGAAGACGGGTGAGTTGGATCTGGAACGTTTCTCCAACATAGCAGCGGTGCGTCAGGGTACACAGAATTGGCTCAAGGTTGCCGAAATGCTCGACAACGGCGAGATGCCTCCCAAGTACTCAAAACAACTGACTCCGGAACAGAGGGAAAAGCTGCGTTCGTGGGTCCAGCGCTATCTGGATGCTGAGGCATTGGCCGATGCCGGCGATCCTGGTTTGGTCGTCCTGCGCCGACTCAACAACGCCGAATATACGCACACAATCCGCGATCTGACAGGCGTCCCACTGGATCCAGTGCGGGAGTTTCCGACGGACAGTGCCGCCGGTGAAGGGTTCACCAACACCGGCAGCTCCCTCGTCATGTCACCAGGTCTGCTCAGGAAGTATCTAGATGCAGGCAAAGGGATTGCCCAGCATGCAGTACTGTTGCCCGATGGATTTCGTTTCTCGGCGCAGGCGACGCGACGCGACTGGACAGACGAGATCCTGGACCAGATTCGTGGCTTTTATCAGGAGTTCGTGGACCCGGCAGATTTCGGAGTCGGTTCCGCGGTTGGGAACGTCAACGTCCACGCCGACACCCGAATCGGACTCGCCGGACTGCTGCCGCTGGAGAAGTATCTTGCAGCAACTCTCGCCGAACGAAAGGCGCTCACCGAAGGCAAGAAAAAGATTGCGGATGTCGCCCGCGATCGGCGACTCAATAGCAAGTATCTCGCCACTCTCTGGTCGAGCCTCACAGAATCTAACCAATCGCTCCTGTTGGATGATCTCGCAACCCGCTGGCGAAGAGCACGCCCCCAGGACGCCGCTGATCTTGCCGCTCACGTGGCTGATTGGCAGCAGGGACTGTGGAGCTTCGGCCCTGTCGGTCTGATCGGACGAAAAGGGGGCCCATCCCGATGGATGGAGCCGGTCACTCCCTTGCAAACGGAGCAGACCCTGTCTTTCGTGATTCCAAAGTCGGGAGAGGGTCAACCAGAAGCAGAGGTGGTCCTGTCGCTGGTGTCGGGCGATGCTGGAGACGGAAGCGAGCAGGACTTCGTCGTCTGGCAACAACCTCGCTTCGTGGCTGAAGGGCATCCGGATATCCTGCTTCGCGACATCCGGAGTGTCGCTCTCAGTTCCGACCTGGTTCGGCCCTCCGAGTCGTCGAACGGTGGCAAAGAGTGGGGTCTGGCGGCGGAGATTTTCGGGAAACATCCCAACGGGAGTGCCATCGACCCAGCTTCGCTCTGTGTTCGCGCTCCCTCCGTCGTCTCAATTCGTCTACCTGGAAATCTGCTAGCCGGTCGAACGCTGGTCACGACCGCGATGCTGGAGCAGCAAACGGGTCGCGGGGGGAGCGTCCAGGTCCAGTTGGTCGGAGGGACCCCGGTTGCCAGTTCAGGACTGCTTCCTAGTGAGGTAGTGGTGGCCTTCTCGCGCGTAACCCAGGTGTTCTCAGATGATCGAAAGGTCTCGTTCAAGCGGCCGATCCTGGTTGGTCCAAACAGCACCAAGGGAAAATTAATCGGGTCGGCGTTGGATGAGTTTCGGCAGCTGTTTCCGGCCGCACTCTGCTTCAACCAGATTGTTCCGGTAGACGAGGTGCTCACCCTTGCGACGTTCTATCGAGAGGATGATCACCTGGCAAGACTGATGCTCGACGACACCCAGAAGGCCCGCCTCGACCGACTCTGGAAAGAGCTGCACTACGTTAGCCATAGCGCCTTTCTGGAGGCTACTGCCGTAGATCTGCTTCTGGAAGTCATGGCCGGAAACGGGCTTGATGATAAGACTCAGTACAACGCACTACTTCCACTACGCGAACCCTCCGAGCGTCGCGCGGCCGAGTTCAGGAAGGAGCTGATCCAGGACGAGCCCAGACACGTGGACGCCCTGATCGACTTCGCGACTCAGGCCTACCGGCGCCTCCCGACCGAGGCCGAAACAGAGGATTTGCGTGGCCTCTATAAGAGACTGCGGGAGCAAGAGCTGGAGCACGAAGAGGCCTTTCGTCTGACCCTCGCCAGAGTCTTTGTCGCTCCAGGATTCCTTTATCGGCTCGAAGGAGCCCCGGTAGCAGCTGATTCCGCTCCGGTCTCTGACTGGGAACTGGCGAGCCGCCTGAGCTATTTCCTCTGGTCCTCGCAGCCGGATGAAGAACTAAGGAGGCACGCTGCCAAGGGCAGCTTGCATGAACCCGAGGTACTGAAAAAGCAGGTGGCACGAATGGTGGGCGATGCCCGTGTCCGGAGGCTAGCCATCGAGTTCGCCTGTCATTACCTGCACATCTACGACTTCGACGCGATCGAGGAAAAGAGTCAGAAATACTATCCAGAGTTCGCGGATCTCCGCAGCGACATGTACGAAGAATCAATCCGGTTCTTCACCGATCTGTTTCAACGGGACGCCTCCCTGTTGAGCCTCCTTGATGCCGACCACACCTTCGTCAACAAACGTCTTGCAGAATTCTACGGCATCGAGGGAATCCCGGATAGGGGATGGCATCGTATCGGGGACATGCGTCAGAAGCACGGTCGCGGCGGCATCCTGGGCCAGGCGACGACGCTCGCTAAGCAATCGGGAGCGTCCCGCACCAGTCCAATCCTGAGGGGCAATTGGATCAGTGAAGTGCTGCTCGGTGAAAAACTCCCCCGCCCACCTCAGGAGGTCCCCCAGCTGCCCCCGGATGAAACTGAGACGGACGGACTGACCGTGCGCCAACTGGTAGCGAAACATACGAGCGACCCCCAGTGCGCTACTTGTCATCAAAGAATCGACCCCTTCGGCTTCGCGCTCGAAGGCTTCGACGCCATTGGACGCCGTCGCAGTAAGGATCTCGCTGGCCGTCCCATCGACACCAAGACGAGGCTTCCCGACGGGACCCAGATCGAGGGTCTGAAAGGTTTGCGGGACTACCTGTCGAAAACGCGCCGTGATGCTGTCCTAGGACAGTTCTGCCGCAAACTTCTGGGTTACGCTCTGGCTCGGGAGGTGCAGCTCTCCGATCAACCTCTGCTCACTAACATGCGGCAGCAGCTGGCGAAAAACGGCTACCGCTTCTCGGTGGCCATCGAAATGATTGTGAGAAGTCGCCAGTTTCGGCATATCCGTGGGAAATCAGCGCTGCTTGCCGGACGGTAGCAGGTCGAGTCTTTTCCGCTATGGAAAGCACGGATGCGGACCGGTTTGATTGAGGTTAGAATAAGTGGAGCTTTTGTCAACTCTTCTCTGAGGTAGATCATGAAGAACCATCACTTGTCTCGTCGAACGTTTCTGCGTGGAGTCGGTGTCACGATGGCATTGCCCTGGATGGAGTCGATCCCTGTATGGGGGGCCAAGGCCGGTGCTGCCGCCGATTCGGGCAGTCAGGCGCCGATCCGCTTCGGGGTGCTGTTTTCAGGAAACGGCTTTCACACCAAGGAGTGGTGGGCCACAGAGCAGGGCAGGCAGATAGAACTGGGCAAGGTGCTGGCACCGATCTCCGATTTCCGCGAAAAGCTACTCTTCGTCCGCGGACTCTACAACGAGGAAGCTCTCAAGGGAAACATCCACAGCTCCATGACAGGGAATCTCCTTTCTGGAGCCCCGCTTGCCTCTGGGGGCGCGATTCGCTCCGGAACCAGCGTCGACCAAATAATCGCCCAGCAGTATGGTCGATCGACCAAAGTTCCGAGCCTGGTGCTTGGCTGCGAAAGATCCAATCCTGGGATCCACAAAGACTATTCGATGCTCTACAGTTCCCATATTTCGTGGAGCTCCCCCACGGCTCCAACACCTCTGGAACTCTACCCAGCCCTCGCTTTCGACCAGCTCTTCAAGGACGAAGTCGAGCGGGGCGACCGCAGCGTACTCGACTCTGTGCTGGATGAAGCGCAGGGGTTCCGCCGCAAAATCAGTTCCAACGATCAGCTAAAACTCGACGAATACCTCAACTCCGTGCGCGAAGTCGAGCAGCGCATCGAGGGGGCGGGACAAAAGGGCGAGCTGCAAGGTTGGCGCCCGACCCTGGATGGGCCCAACCTGCCGCGTCCGGCGGACGGCATTCCACAGACCCTGGGCGAGCACATGCGGCTGATGTGCGACATCATGGTGCTGGCCTTCCAAACCGATACCACCCGCGTGTGTACGCTGAAACTCAACAACGACCACAGCTACCTGCTGTTCCCGCACCTCGACGTCCACATAGGTCACCATGAGCTCTCCCATCGCAACAACGACGACTGGCTCAAAGTGAATCAGTTCTTCCTGGAGCAATTTGGCTATATCGCCCGCAAACTAGACGCTATCCAGGAAGGTGAGCAAACTGCCCTGGACAACTCCATGCTGATGTATTGTTCGAGCATGCTTACGGGCAGTCACATCGCCACCCAACTGCCGGTGGCAATACTCGGGAGCGCCGGTGGTCGTCTTGAGACCGGGCGGATCCTGGACTACCTGGAAAAGCCGAACCGCAAGATGTGCAGCCTCTACCTGTCGATGCTCGACAAGTTCGGCATCCACCTGGAGAAGCTCGGAGACTCAGACCAACGGCTAGCAGAAGTCTGATCCGCTGAAGTCTCGCTCTAAATATCTAAGATCTCCGACCCCGGAGTTTGCCGATAGGCCGGCCGGATTGCGGCCGTCACCCTCGCCCTCGCGATTTCCTTCGCAGTTTTTCCGACTCCGACGTTAGGTACTGCTGATACCAGGTTCAGAGGCCTGGTTCAGTCCCACCACCAAACAAAATCAGGGGAGTCAACACCATGTCGTTCTGTCTTTTCACAGTCCTCTTTCTGTTCGCTGCGAGCCAACCTGCTCTTTCACAGGTCCTGGTCAACGAGGTTGATGCAGACCAGGCGGGCACGGATGACGCAGAGTTCGTCGAACTCTACGACGGTGGGGTGGGCAGCACCGATCTCTCCGGTCTGGTTCTGGTGTTTTTCAACGGCGGCGAAGACGCCTCCTATGCCGCCTTTGACCTGGATGGAAACTCCACCGGCGCAGGCGGGTTCTTTATCCTCTGTGGCGATGCCAGCAAGGTTGCCAACTGTGATCTCGATGTCCCTCCCAACACCAATCTCCTTCAAAATGGAGCCGACGCCGTGGCCCTGTATACCAGTGACGCTACTGACTTCCCGAATGGCACGGCGGTGACTACAGCCAACTTGCTGAATGCGTTGGTTTACGACACAACTGACGCCGACGATAGCGGTTTACTGGTGCTTCTAAACGGGGGGCAGCCACAGGTCAACGAGGCTGCGGGAGGATCCAGCGGAACCCAGTCCAATGAGCGTTTTCCTGATGGGTCGGGTGGGACGCGGAATACCTTGACCTTTAAGCAGGAGACTCCGACGCCAGGCGTAATCAACCTGCCAGTCGAACTGCTGAGCTTCGAGGTGGAGTAAGCTGGAACTCAAGAATTCGTCGCACGTCCAAACGTCTGCACGTCGCACGTCTCCTGTCCTCCGAAGGTGCCGCCAACGGGTGAACTACCAGCGTTACGAAGCCAGGTCCGACAGAGCCGCGAACAACTCGACCCGTTACCAATCGAGCCGTTAGCAAAATGAGCCCAGGTTCCGAGGAGAGAGCCGGACAACTCTTCCCCACGCAGTGACGCACGAATCCCCAGCCGGAAGTTTCTTCCTTGAATGGGGCAGCACCGCTAGAGAGCCACTGAGCTGGAAGTTCATTAGCAAGAAAAATGCGCGCGAACCTGTAGGATGGGCACTCTTGCCCGTCGTGTCCTCGACGGGCAGGAGTGCCCGTCCTACAGCGGTCACGCTGCTAGAGATAGGAAAAAGTTTCTTTCTCGGCCGGATCTCTCACACGGGATCTGGAAGCTCGAAGGGCTTGCGGTACTCTCGACCCAAAAATTTGTTGGCTTCATCGTCTCCGACGATCTTCTCGGTAGCCGGATCGAAGCGCAGCTCCCTGCCCACCCGGGTCGAGATGTTGGCCAACTCGCAAAAGATACCCGAAAGGTGGATCTCTTCGATCTCCGCAGTCAGGATGCTCCGATCTCCGGCCCGCATAGCGTCGACGAAGTTCTGGTAGTGATGTAGATTGGGTAGCTCTCCCATAGGGGGCTCAGCCTTGTCGTTGCGTCCCAGAAAAACCTGGTAGTCGCAGCCTGCACCCGGTTTCTCAACCCGGTGCTTCATGTGTATGTACCCCTCGGTACCGTAGAGATCCCAGGTAAACTCCGCAAACCACTGCCTCTTGGCATAGACGGCACGGCGGGGAATCACCCGACCCTGGTCGGAGTACAGATTGCGGAGATCACAGGTGAGTAGCGCCCCATCTGCGAATTCGAACGTGGATCGATGTGTGTTGGGGGTCTGCGCCTGATCCTTGGGACCGAAGCGACTTCCCGCGGCGTGAGCTCTGACGGGAAGGCCCCGCCCCATCATCCACCGGCAAATATCGATAATGTGTACCCCATTGTTGCCCATTTCCCCATTTCCGAAGTCCCAGAACCAGTGCCAGTTGTAATGCACCAGATTCTGGTGATAGGGCTGCTGGGGAGCGGGTCCCAGCCAGAGGTTCCAATCGAGCCAGTCCGGTGGCGGTTCGGGCTGCTTGAAACCCAGCGGATCTCGAGGGTTGGGGAACTCACAGCGAGCCCAATACACATCTCCAATAATCCCTTCTCGAACCAGTTGGGCAACCCGGCGAAAAGAGCCACTGGAACGCCGATTGGTTCCTCCCTGCATGATCCGGTCGTACTTGCGTGCGGCCTCCACCAGCTTGCGTCCCTCGACCACATTGTGAGCGATCGGTTTCTCTACATAGACATGTTTACCCGCCTGACAGGCCCAGATTCCGGCCAGCGCGTGCCAGTGATTGCAGGTGGCGATCGTCACCGCATCCACGGAGGGGTCGTCCATGATGCGCCGCATGTCCTTTTCGATCCGGGGCCTCTTGCCGCTGATCTTCTCGACGGCATCTGCCTTTTCTCGACTGCGCCTTTCGTCCACATCGCAAACCGTGACAATCTCGACGCCCTCGACATCGTAGGTATCACGCACCAGGGCGCCACCTCGACCACCAGCGCCGATAAGGGCTACCCGGATCCGATCATTGGCATTCGCCCAACGGTGGGAAGTCCCCACCAGGGAGGCCCCTGCCCAGGCAGATGTTTTCAAGAATTGCCGCCGCTTGAGTGCAGCCATGAGGGCTCTCCTAATTCTCTCGTCGCCCTATATTGTCACGGATCGCAAACCTGCAACCTGTAGCGTGTTCCGCTTTCAGCTTAGCCTATCGTCTGTGTACGGCCCGTGTCCGAGGCCCGATAGGCGCCGAAAATGACCCTTAGGACGTGCAGCGAGTCTTCTCCCGTCAGCGGCGCTTTGCCCACTCCCCGGGCGACGTCAACTGCCGACTGCACCAGGTAGAAGTAGGCGCCAGGCTCCATGGGGAAAGAAAAGGACTGGACTCCTTTGGGAGCGTCTGGATGGGTCGAGTACCACGTCACGGGACTATGCATTGGATCGAGCTTGACCCACCCCTTCGATCCCCAAAGAGTGATGCCGAGGTGGTATCCCTTGTCCAGGTAATACCCACCGTGGAGTGTACCCACCATACCCTTCTTGAACTTCAGAGCCAGGGCGACCGCGTCTTCGATCTCCACGGGCTGCCCACCCACATTGCGGGTAACGGCAGATACCTGCTCAATACGATCCCCTGTCAGATACTGAATCAGATCCAGATAGTGAATACCCAACCAGATGAGCTGTCCTCCTCCCGCCTTGTCCTTGAAGGCCAGCCAGGAGCGATGGAACCGAGGACGGGTAAGGCGGGTCTGATCGGCAACAAAAACCAAATGAGACCCATAAGGTTTGCCTAGCAGTCCAGAATCAACCAACTCCTTGGCCTTCAGGGCTCCAGGATGCAGCCGGGTGCCCAAGGCCAACATCAGGCTGAGGTTCTTGGAGTTTGCCAACTGGACCAGAGGTTCGAAGTCCTCGGCTCGGACGCAGGAGGGCTTTTCGGCCAGGACATGGGCCCCGGACTCCAGCGACTTTCGAATCAGCGGAGGAGCCACATGGGCCTCGAGGCTGAGGATAACGGACCGTGGCTTCACCTCCCTGAGCATCTTGTCGTGGTCCCGGAAGGTAGTGAGCTTGCCGCCCAATACCTCCTTTGCCTTCTCGAAGGTAGTACCGCTCTGGTCCGAGAGGGCAACGGAGGCTACCCCCTCAGCCTTGGCCAAGGCGTCCAGGTAGATGCTCAGATGAGGACCCTTTTCCTGGGTGATTACGCCTACCTTGATCGGCTCCCCGGCCGCTAGTGTCCGGATGGACGAAAAAGCCAGGGAGGAAAAAACGGCACCTCCGGTGCTCTTCTTGAGAAAGGTTCTTCGCTCCATAGTAGCTCCAAGTCTAACAGTCCAAGCGATGCGAATAGTAGCTTTGGTCTCCAGGCCGAAGGTTTTTTCTTCTTTCGAGCCTTTGGCTCGACCTACGGCGGCTTGGAAGCCACCGCCACGTCCTTCAGGGCTGCTTCAGGAAATCGCGCGCGATTTCGGCGTAGCCTTCCGTGTAATCCATCTCCAGGTAGTGCGCACCGTAGTACTCCTGAGGGGCAAAATCCGCGAGATTATAGATCGGCGAAGGATCGAACTGAACTACGCCATCCCCGGCCCGACAGACATGGATGGTGATGTCCGTGCTTGCATTTGTGGTGTCAATGAGCTGAAGGACATCCGCTCCCTGGCCGTCCGCCCTCGGAATCACCTTGACGCGCCAGGCGGGTTGCAGCTTGGGAAGATCGTCGCTGGTTGCCGGCCGATGCATGGTGGAGCGGATGACCATTACCGAGGCACCGGCCAATCGGGTGTCGGTAAACATGACTCTCTCATCCATTCCAACGTCGATTTCGGCGGACACCTTGGGCGTCCCGTAGATTTCGCGGCCGGCCGGAATGCTCGACCTTGAATTCAAGAAAGCGATCGGGGCGAAGTACCCGACCTGCCCTTGGTACGTACACTTCACCGACAGAACGCTCTCCTGAAATTCGCCATAGCTGGACGTCCAGGGAGCGGTGAGCCCCATGGCAACACAAAAGCCATCGTCGGACGTCTCAAAGCAGGCTGGCAGCACTCGATCAATCGCGGCCAGATCGGCGCGAAAATAGACGAATTGAAAGCGTACCCCTCGGTAACGGCAAGGGGGCATGGGATAGTAGGGCGAAAAGGCCGGCATGTTAGCGATCTGGTCTAATGGAATCGTCATAAGTCTCCTTTTTTTGGGGGTCAGTAGTCGTTAATTTATTAGTAATCAATGAGCAGTGGTGGAGTGAGCAGTGAAGACATTCAAGAAAGTGAATAGTGGGTGGACTGGATAGTGGAAATCTACTCTAGGGAACTGATGGCTCAAGACTGATGCCCCCCACTACTCCACCACTGCTCACTTCTTACGTTTAGCTGGCGTCGCCGAGACTCCCTCCAATCCACCACTTATCCTCAAAACCTCCCCCGTCACCCATGAATTCGCGGGATTGCACAAGAAAGCGACACCTCTGGCGATATCTTCCGGTTCCCCCCAGCGCCCCAGCGGGACGGCGCTACGGACGCGCTCAATCATCTCCGGTTCGGTGATGTTCAGCGTCTTGCAGCGCTGCGCCATGGTCTTCTGATTGAACTCGGTGTACACCGGACCTGGGCTGATGGCGTTGACCCGTACGCCGTATGCTGCCAGCTCCAGGGCCAGGGTCTTGGTAAGACTGATGACCCCAGCCTTGGCTGCATTGTAGGCGGCAACCAGGGCAGCGGGATTCTGGCCGTTGATGGACGCCACATTGACAATGCAGCCAGCCTCCTGGGTTTCCATTGTCAGCCCGGCCGCGCGACAGCAGTAGAAGGTTCCGGTCAAATTGACGTCTAGAACCCGGGACCATTCATCATCACTCAACTCGACGGCCGGACCCACCTGCTGGCCCAATCCGGCGGAGTTCACCAGAATGTCGAGTCGTCCACGGTCTCGTGCCAGGGACTGGAAGAACTTGGAGACACCCGAGCTATCGGTAACATCAAGGTAGGCCGAATCGGCGATCTTGCTCAATTCACGCAGGGCAGATGCTTCCTGCTGAGCCTTTTCCTCCTGAACATCGGCGAGGATCACGGAGGAGCCCTGTCCCGCAAGGTGGCGCGCTATACCGAGACCCAGACCCTGGGCGCCTCCGGTGATGACCGCAACCAGTCCCGAAAGAGTGTCATCAGTTGTGGTGCTCATCGTTGAACTCCGCACAGTTCCTTCAGCTTAGCACGGCAGCCCATCCGGGGTAGACTGCGCTGTTGAGAACGTTAAAATGGAGGTTTCAGCAACATGAAAGAGTGCAGAGATGCCATACGCCGACGCGAATTCGGCAAGAAGCTTGCTTCCGTCGGTGGAGGTCTGGCTCTCACAGCTAACGCCGTCGGGGCAGGCACCAGAACCAGAAAAAGGATGAAGCAGATCAAGCTCGGCTTTGATAACTATTCCATTCGAGAGTTGGGCTGGAAGGCCCCCAGGCTTTTGGACTACGCCGCTTCACTACAGTTGGATAGCATCCTTCTATCGGACCTGTTTGTCTACGCGGACCACAGTGAACGCTACCTCAAAGATCTCAAGGCCAAAGCTGATGATCTCGGAGTCGAGATCCAAATGGGAACGGGTGGTATCTGTCCCAGCTCAGATCGACGCGAGACCGCCTTTGGCAGCCCCGAGGAGCACCTGAGGCTCACCCTTCGTATTGCCGGTGTCCTGGGCTCCACGGCGGCACGCTGCTTTCTGGGAGGGATGGACGACCGCAAGGATCCGGGAGGAATCCAGCGCCACATTGAGACGACGGTCGAGCTTCTTCGAAAGGTAAGAGGCCATGCGCTCGATCTGGGCGTGAAGATCGCGGTCGAGAATCATGCCGGGGACCTGCAGGCTCGCGAACTCGTCGGCTTGATCGAGGCTGCCGGGAAAGATTACGTGGGAGCCACGGTAGACGCGGGGAATGCGACCTGGACGTTGGAGGATCCGGTACGTAATCTCGAGATCCTTGCACCCTACGCGGTCAGCAGTGGTATACGCGACTCGATGGTCTGGGAAGACGGACGAGGGGCGCGAGTCCAGTGGACGGCGATGGGTGAAGGATGTGTGGATACCGAGGCCTATGCGGAGAAGTTCAGGGCGCTTTGTCCCAACGTGCCTTTTCAGCTCGAGATCATCTCCGGAATTCAGCGTTCTTTTCCCTATCTGGACTCGGTTTTCTGGGGTCCCTATGAGAGCGTCAGAGCCAGCGATTTTGCGGCCTTCCTAGCTCTCGCCAAACGCGGAAGCCCGCTGGAAGCTTTTCAGGCTCCGGCGCCCCCCGAGAAGGGTGCGGCCATTCAGACCTACCAGAAGACACAGCTGGAGCACAGCATCAAGTATTGCAAAGAGGAACTCGGTCTTGGTCTGAAGTAGATTCGTCACCAGCCGGACGACACGACGAGAGAAACGCCCAGCTTCTCGTCTGGACAGACGAACACGCTACCAGTAGACTCTACCCTCCCATTGACTGAACGTTTGCGCTTGCAGGAGGACTTCCATGATTACGGCGATGGAACACGTGGCGATTGTTTCTGTTGATCCTGGTGCTCTGACTGAGTGGTATACCACGACACTCAACTTCGACGTGCTCTCTAAAGACGAGCAAAGCAGCACCTATTTTCTGGGGGTTCCGGGCGGAGGGATGTTCGAGATCCTTCCTGCCAATGACCGGCCACGACCGGAGGCCACCGATGCCGATGCCGGCATCAGGCACATCGCCTTCACCGTCGACGAGTTCGAGCCGACTTGCCAGGAGCTGCGCCGCAGGGGCATCGAGTTCTCACGCATGGCAGCAGGGAATCCGGGAGAGACGCAAATGGCCTTCTTTCCAGATCCGGAAGGCAATATCCTGCAGATCGTCCGACGAGCCAAGCCCTTCGGCTAGACTCGCGACCAAAAAGGAGTCATTCGTATGCTTCCCGAAGAACGTCTCGCTGCACTCGGCATCACATTACCCCCTCCTCCCTCGGCGGTCGGGGCCTACGATCCCTGGGTGCGAACCGGGAATCTGGTCCTAACCTCGGGACAATTACCATGGCTGGACGGAGAGCTCGCTTACATCGGAAAGCTGGGAGATGAGCTAATCGTCGACAAAGGCTACCAGGCTGCCAGACTCTGCGCTATCAACGCCATTGCCCAGCTCAAGGCCGCAGCTGATGAATTGTCGCGAATCAAACGAATCGTCCGTCTGGACGGATTCGTCCACTCTGCCACCGGCTTCCAAAGCCAGGCTCAGGTGTTGGACGGAGCCTCCGAGCTCCTGAACGAAGTCTTTGGCGCCAAAGGGCGCCATACCCGAGTCGCACTCGGAATCAGCGCAATGCCACTGAACGCCGCCGTCCAATTGAGCCTAACCGCCGAGCTGGCCGATTAGTCCGATCGGGCTGGAACTACGCTGAAACTTCAAGAATACGTCGCACGTCGAAACGTCTGAACGTCGCACGTCTCCTGTCCTCCGAAGGTGCCGCCAACAGGTGAACTACCAGCGTTACGAAGCCACGTCTGACAGAGCCGCGAACGACTTGAGCCGTTAGCGAAATGAGCCCAGGTTCCGAGGAGAGAACCGGACAACTCTTCCCCACGCAGTGACGCACAAATCCCTAGTAGCCGGAAGTTTCTTTCTCGAATGTTGCAGCACTGCCGGGGGCGTGACTAACCTGAAGCTTCATTTCCGGATTCGGACTGGAAAAGGAGATAACCCATTGATCTAGCATCGGATCGGGGGCATCTCAGACGATTGGCTAACCTGACACCCAGGTGAAATTAGAAATCCAGTTACAGGTTCCTGGGAGCACCTCCTTACGCCAAAGGCGTTACTGCGGGTAGCCCAACGGAGCGAAGCGAGCTACCCTGGGTCAAGGGTCGTTGAATGCACTATCCCGAAGGGGTTATTGCCGACCGGAAACGCGTTGGCAACAACGCCTTCAGCCCAGAAGAGGCAGACGACCGGAACCCAGGGTAGCTCGCTTCGCATTGCAACCCTGGGCTACACGCAATAACACCTTCGGTATAGGTCATGCTCCCTGAAATCAGCCGGAAGTCTCTTTCTCGAATGATCCGGTTCACAGCCGGAAATACGACTAGACTGTCAGCCTTTGGGAATGGGCACAAACTAACATGAACCGCAACAGCACTCCGATAGCCAAGGATCTGGTCCTGATCGGGGGTGGCCACAGTCAGGTGAGCGTTCTCAAGAGTTTCGGCATGAAGCCGCTACCGGGAGTGCGGGTGACGCTGGTCTGCCGCGATGTCCACACTCCTTATTCCGGAATGCTCCCTGGTCTGGTGGCCGGTCACTACCAGTTCGACGAAGCCCACATCGACCTGGGTCCTCTGGCAGAGTTCGCGGGAGCCCGAATGGTCCACGATGAGGTAATCGGTCTGGAACTGGACACCCAGAAGTTGCTCTTCTGCGGCCGGCCTCCGCTTTCCTACGACGTGGTTTCCATCAACATCGGCTCCACACCGACGGTTGCCAACGTACCCGGAGCTACAGCTGAAGTTATCCCAGTAAAACCCATCGGTGGGTTCGTCTCACGCTGGGAACAACTGCAGAAACGAGTCGTCGAGGCAGGAGGACGACTCCGAGTAGGGTTAGTCGGCGCCGGCGCTGGAGGGGTGGAATTGATCCTGGCAGTCCAGCAGGCTCTCCAGGACCTGCTCGAGAACCTGGGCCAATCCAGCGATCAGTTGAAGTTTCACCTTGTCGGTGGAGCCGAAACCGTCCTGCCTACTCATAATCGCAGAGTGCGCAAAAAGTTCCAGCGGGTGCTTGGCGAGAGGCAGATTCAGGTGTGGACGGGCCGGTTTGTCGAGCGGGTCCAGAGTCGCCGAATCCGATTCGACGATGGATCGGAGCTGGAGTTGGACGAGATTCTTTGGGTAACACAAGCCTCCGCCGCTACCTGGCTGGCGAACTCGGGGCTGGCAGTCGACGCTAACGGTTTCGTCCAGGTCCACGACACCCTTCAATCGATTTCCCATCCCCAGGTCTTCGCAGCTGGGGATATCGCATCGGTCCTTTCCCATCCGCGAGAAAAGGCCGGAGTGTTTGCGGTTCACCAGGGCAAGCCGTTGGAAGAAAATCTGCGACGAGCGCTGTTGGGCCACACGCTGAAGCCCTTTGCCCCCCAGAAAAGGTTCCTGAGCCTGATCAGTACGGGTGATCGCTACGCCGTTGCCTCCCGTGGTCACTGGTCTGTGGAAGGGAAATGGGTCTGGAACTGGAAGAACTGGATCGATCAGCGCTTCATGCACCGTTACAACGTCCTTCCGGAAATGAAAGTAGAGAAGGATTCGAACCCACCCGACTTCTCGGGTTCCGAGTCTGCTCTTCGGGAGCCATCCACTGTCGCCATGCGCTGCCGTGGATGCGGTGCCAAGGTTGGGGCTACCGTCCTGAACCGGGTCCTGGGACGGGTCCAACCTGTCGTCCACCCCAACGTCGTCAGCGGCCTTGACTCACCCGACGATGCGGCGATCATCTCGGTTCCCGCGGGCAAACATCTGGTTCACTCCGTTGACTTCTTCCCTGCCATCGTTGAAGACCCCTATACTTTCGGCAAGATCGCGGCGAACCACAGTCTAGGTGACATCTTCGCCATGGGAGCCCAGCCTCAATCAGCACTGGCCCTGGCTACCGTTCCCTACGGACTGGAGCAAAAAGTCGAGGAAACTCTGGAACTGCTGCTGCGTGGGGCGGTCGAGGTCCTGAACGCAGCTGAAACGCCCCTGGTAGGAGGCCACACCAGTGAGGGATCGGAACTCGCTCTTGGTTTTGCAGTCAATGGTCTGGTAGATCCGGGACGGGTTCTCGAAAAGAGAGGCATGAAGGCCGGTGACCAGCTGATCCTGACCAAGCCCATCGGCACTGGAACCCTCTTCGCCGCCCACATGCGTTTGAAAGCCAAGGGACGGTGGATCGTGGCAGCGACACAATCCATGCTTCAGTCGAACCGGCTCGGAGCAGAGTGTCTGCTGCGCAGAGGTGCCCACGCCTGTACCGACGTGACGGGTTTCGGTCTACTAGGCCACCTGGTCGAGATGACCCGGGTGTCCCGATTGGAAGCTCAGCTTTCACTCTCCTCCGTTCCCCTGCTTCCGGGAGCTCTGGAAACAGTACGGTCTGGAATCTTCAGCTCGCTGCAACCCCAGAATCTCCGGTTGCGCCGCGCCGTTCGCAATCGTAAAATCCTCTCTGAGTCCGAGACCGGGCCTCTCCTCTTTGATCCACAGACTGCCGGGGGTCTGCTTGCTAGCGTCCCTGCCGAAGTGGCTCGAGACTGCGTGGAGGAGCTGAAGCAGCTGGGATACGAACGGGCTGCAGTAATAGGCTCGGTGCAGGAGCGAGGTAGCGGCCCGGAGTCAATCACGGTCGAGCCTTGAGCTGAAGCTTGAAGAATTCGTCTGAACGTCTGAACGTCGCAGAGGAACATGAACCGGGTCTCAACAATCTGAAGACAAGTCCGGCAGAGCCGCGAACGACTTGAGCCGTTAGCAACATGAGGCCAGGTTCCGAGGAGAGAGCAGGACAACCCTTCCCCACGCAGTGACGCGCAATCTCCCCTATCCTCAACCTAAGGTTTCCTCCTGAATGATCCACAATGTCGCAGGGGGACAGCACTAACTTGAACTGAAACAAGGAGCCAACGACAGATGATCGAGACAGGAAAAACCGCACCCGCCTTCACGCTGAAGAACGAGAACAACGAGGATGTGAGCCTGACGGATCTCTCGGGCCAATGGGTCGTGCTCTACTTCTATCCGAAGGACGACACGCCTGGATGCACCATCGAAGCCTGTGACTTTACGGAAGGCCTGGGAGGATTTGAGGCTTTAGAGGCCGTCGTATATGGCTGCAGTCCGGACGATCCCGAGTCCCATCGAAAATTCATCGCCAAGTTCAATCTTCGCGTGGGCCTTCTTTCCGACCCCAGCCACAAGATGATGGAGGAATATGGGGCCTGGGGCGAGAAGAACATGTATGGCAAGAAGGTCGAGGGAGTCATCCGCTCGACCCTGATCATCGACCCCAAAGGGAACGTGGCCCATCATTGGCGCAAGGTACAGGCGCAAGGGCACGCCGAAAAGGTGCGCGCGAAGCTCGCGAAAGTGCAGTCTAGGTAGACACAGCCCCGCTATCGATATTTCCCGTGCTAAGATGGACGGGTGTCTGCTCATATAGGGAAGGGTTCGATTCGTCCAGGGTGGCCCTTCCACTCCACTATTGGGCTTCTCAACTGTCTTGGCGCAGCCTTTTTCTTCCTTCAACCAATCACCGCCCAGGTCAATACCTGCTTGCTGCTCGGCATTGCCCTCGACTCGGAATCACAGGCAATAGCAAACGCCGAGTTGACGATTCTTCGGATCGGAACCAACGAAATCTTTCAGGCCCTCACCGATGAAAGAGGTTACTACCGGGCAGGAGGACTACCGGTGGGAGAATATCGACTCCGGTTGGAGCACGTCGGCTTCAGGACGGAGGTTCGACGGGGCGTCGTGCTGCAGCTGGGTCAGACTCACCGACAAGACTTTCTGCTGCACGCCGGACTACCCGCGGAGGTGTTTAAGTCCGAGGCTGAGACCTCGCTCCTCAATGCCGAGAAAACCGAGATGGGCCAGGTAATCGACCGTAAACAGCTGGAAGACATGCCGCTCAACTCCCGCGACTTTACCGAGTTGGCCACCTTGGCACCGGGGACCGCCCCCGCCAGCAGTACCAGCAGCTTCAGCAGCGCCTTGGGAAACATCCGGGTCGGAGGAATGAGGGAACGCGACAACATTACCTACGTCGACGGCTCCATCGTGCCCTCATTTTCAAATTTCAAACCCAGCGTGGACGCGCTTCAGGAATTCGAGGTGAAGACAGGACTCTATGGAGCCGACTACGGGATACTGCCGGGCGGGCAGATCGTTGCGGTGACGAAGAGCGGCGGAAATGAGCTACACGGGAATGTCTTCTGGTTTCATCGCAACGACAACCTCGATGCACGCAATTTCTTCGAGCACGAAAAGCAGGAGTTCAAACGGAATCAGTTGGGGGGAACCCTGGGAGGACCGGTTTACCTCCCCGGCTTGATCAATGGAAAGGACACCGCCTGGTTCTTTGCCTCCTACCAGCTTGAGTTGGTTCGCGAGATCCGTCCTCTGACGGGCGTTGTGCCCACGGCAGAAGAGAAGTCAGGACACTTTTCGAGCACCATTCTAGATCCTCTCACCGGCAACCCGTTTCCCAACCACGCCATCCCCAAAGATCGCTTTGATCCAGTCTCCAGGAAGCTCCTGACCTTCTGGCCGGATCCCAATACTGCCGGAGCCTTGAACTACACCAGCCCCGACTCCAGCGCTCCCTTCGACAATCCCCAGCTGATCGCTCGGATGGACCTCAAGACCTCGGAGACCAGTAAATGGTCGGGCCGCTTCCTCTGGAACTCGGGCCCCTACCTGAGCATCCAGCCTTTTTCAGAGTTCTCCTCCACCCAGCCGCTGCACACATACGGTCAATCCATCTCCAACCAGAAAAGCCTCTCGTCCGGCATCCAGAACGTGGCCAGCGTCCATTGGACTCGACGGCCTTACGATGCGGAAATCTCGCGCCCCAAGACCGAGATTGTCCAGGGCCTGGGTGTACCTGAGCTCCTTGAGGAGGAGGTAGATCGAACCGGTGTCCCCACGATCGAGATCCAGGGTTTCACGGGTATCGGAGATATTTCGCT
>Ga0310345_10001120_pt1 | contig 31656 bp, 28 predicted proteins | sample HC15DNA20500_MG_FD_204667 | JGI IMG/M metagenome (GOLD analysis project Ga0310345, IMG submission 204667) | Marine microbial communities from station ALOHA, North Pacific Subtropical Gyre - HC15-DNA-20-500_MG | ecosystem: Environmental > Aquatic > Marine > Oceanic | place: Pacific Ocean: North... | reverse complement strand
CCGTCCCCCAAATGGACCGAAACGCTGGTCCTTGTGTCCTGGCAGATCGAAGTCTTCTTTCATTATTCAAGACATCCAGTGTGATCAATACCAGTTGATTTGGCATTCTTCATAAACGACTCCATCAATTGCAAATCTTTCTTTCCAAGGCGAAACTCAACTCCAGAGCTGACGTCCACGGTGTCTGGCTGAAGATGTCTTACTGCATTCTGAACATTGTCAGGATTCAAACCACCCGCGATAACCAGCTCCAAATTCCCAGAAAACACATCTCTAAGATTTCCGATCTCTTCCCAGGAGAATTTCGTTCCAGTCCCCCCAGGATGCTCAGGATTAAAACCATCCAATACAATTCCATCCACAAATGGCTCCCATTCATCAAGTGCAGTAAAAACCTCCGTTCTACCTTTTACTGCCATCGCTTTCCATATGGTCCAATCTCCTCTCATTCTCAGTTCTTTGGCATAAGCAAAATTTTCTTCTCCGTGAAGCTGTATTACAGAAGCTTTTACCGACCTAGCTAAGCGCTCTGTTGTTCCTATCTCCTCATCCACTAAAACAGCCACTACTTGCATCCCTACTGATGAAGCAATTCCTCCTCCTGTAGTCACAGATATACTCCTTCTGAATCCCTGTGACAAAATCATTCCACCGTAATCGGCACCTACTTCCTCAGCTCGAACAGCATCATTCATATTCGTCAAGCCACAGACTTTAATTTGGAGATTAATCAAGTGCCCTACTCCATTTGTCTTGCCCTGTTAAATTCTGTAACGCTTCACCTGAACTTTCCTGTCGCAGTAGCGATTCTCCCACGAGTACTGCGTCAACCCCAGCATGACCTAACATACAGACATCCCTCCTAGTATGAATCCCGCTCTCTGAAACAAGGACCACCTCAGGCGGCACTCCACTCAACAGCGAAAGGGTTGTATCAAGCCTCGTATCAAACGTCTTCAGATCTCTATTATTAATTCCAAGGAGACTGGCTCCTGCCAGCACACCCCTTTCCAATTCTAAGCCGTCATGTACTTCAATCAGAGCTGCCATTCCAAGACCCTCGGCTATTTGCCTATAGTCATAAATCTGCTGATCCTCCAGCACACTAACAATCAAAAGTATCGCATCCGCTCCCGCGATGAACGACTCATAGACTTGACTCTCATCAATAATAAAATCTTTCCTCAGAATAGGCAGGTCGACAGACCCCCTCACTTTCTTCAAGTCATCTAAAGATCCCCCAAAATAGTCCCTATCAGTTAAGACACTGATAGCATTCGCACCAGATGATTCGTAGTCCACGGCCAGTTCGACAGGATCGAGACCGGGACGGATCAGCCCGGCACCCGGTGACTTCCTCTTTATCTCAGCTATTACTCCAACTGATTCACTAGAGGTCAAACTAGCAAGGAATTCCTTAGGGGCAGTAACTCGATCACATGCAAGGCTCAGCTTTCTGTACTGAGATCTCAGTGCTTCTACTTCTTGATATTTAGTTTTAATAATCCGGTCCAGTATAGTCATCAGTGTCTCCAACCTTGCACTCTAACAGAATACCAGATATTCTTATTTTCGGTTCTTATTCGGTTTATTGTCCTACAGAGGTTACCAAAATGCCCCTGACAAAAAGACAAAAAGAGATCCTCAGTCATATTCAAGGTTTCATCGATAAGAATGGATATGCACCCAGTTTTGAAGAGATGGCTGAATCCTTTGGTTTATCTTCGGTAGCGACTGTCCACGAACACATAAGTAATTTGGAACGTAAAGGCTACATCCGGAAGACATATAATGAGAGTCGTTCTATAGAGCTGGTTCAAAAGAAAGAAGCCCTTGGTGCCGTGGAGATTCCTCTTCTAGGCTTAGTGCCTGCTGGAATCCCCACAGAAGCCATTGCACAGAAAGAAACTATAACGGTTCCCCATTACATGGTAATGAGTGAGACAAAAACCTTCGCTCTCAAAGTGGAAGGCCAATCCATGATCGAAGAACAGATTTCAGACGGAGATTATGTCGTGGTGAATGCCCAGAGCACTTCCCTTGATGGACAAACCGTCATAGCTCTAATAGATGGAGATTCTGCTACCGTAAAGAAATTTTACAGAGAAGCCGATGGTCGAATAAGGCTCCAGCCTGCAAATCCAGCAATGGAACCTATAATCGAGGAAGCCGAGAACGTGCAAATACAAGGGATAGTAGTAGGGGTCATTAGAAAGTATCTATAAACTGACACCTACTCGGATGCTTGTCTCAAACGATCCAAAACCCACAAAGCCGTACCGTCTTGCAAAACTTGGTCGGCTAAACTCATTCCGACTTCCATGCTTTCTGCAACTCCGGAGATATAAAGGCTAGCTCCTGCGTTCAATACCACAGCATTTCGAGCCCCACCTTTTTCTTGGTTTTTCAAAACACGAAGCACCATCTCTGCATTCTCCGCAGGCTCCCCACCCTTTACTTCCTCTGCTGTACAAATTTCCATCCCGAAATCTGTAGGCGAAACCACATACTCCTCTATCCCACTGTCCGATAGTTCCGCTACCACCGTGGGACCCAGAGGACTGACCTCATCTACACCAGGTTCTCCATACACTACCAGAGCTCGATCGTGACCCAGCTCTCTAAGTGTCTCAACTATAAGTCCCACCAAATTCCGGTCCGATACTCCAACGAGTTGGCTCTTAACAGAGGCGGGGTTAGTCAATGGACCCAGAATATTCATCACCGTAGAAAATCCCAGATCCCTTCGGACGGGTCCAACGTGTTTCATAGCTGGATGAAGCAAGGGAGCAAACATAAAAACAATTCCGACTTCTTCTAGGACTTCTGACATCTTCGAAGGACTCAGTTCAATGTTTACACCCAGAGCTTCTAAAACATCAGCACTTCCGCTTTTTGATGTGAAAGAACGATTTCCATGCTTGGCTATTCGGGCACCTCCAGCACAGGCTACCAACGCAGCAGCTGTTGAAATATTGAAGGTCGTTATCTGACCTCCACCGGTGCCGCAAGTGTCTATTAAACCCTCTTCACATTTTACTGTGACGGGAATCATAGCCTTTCGGAGTGCACGAACTCCTCCAGCAACTTCGGCTGGTATTACACCTTTTACTTTGAGGGCAACCAAAAATGCAGCCATTTGAGTTGGTAGAGCAGTACCGTTCATAAAAGTGTCAAAGACCTCTTCCGATTGGGTAGCAGTCAAATGGTTGCCTTCCGCTGCTTGGCCCACCAAACCACGAAGCCGATTGAGATCCTGAGGCGAATTAATTTTCTGGCTCATTCAAAACTCCTTCGATTTCTTAAGAACTGATCCAAGTCTGCATTCTATAGACGACCTATATAATTCAACCTCTTTTCCACTGCTTGACAACGCTTACTCCCTTCCTACCTTCGAAACGTGAATGATATGAATAAATATTGTCTTAAGTTGATCCTTCAATATGATGGTGCAGCTTTTCATGGTTGGCAGATACAACCTGCTGAAAGAACCGTCCAGGGAGAGCTGGAATCCGCTTTATTTAATCTTACAGGCAGGTCATGCCGAGTTATCGGTTCAGGAAGAACGGACAAGGGAGTCCACGCCACTGGGCAAGTAGCTAGTGTGTCAACCGAAGCTACTTGGACAGCCGACAAGCTTGGACGTGCACTTAATGCACTACTTCCCGACGATATCTGGATAAAGAGTACTTCAGTAGCTCATTCTGAGTTCCACCCTCGATATGACGCCATCTCAAGAACCTATTCATACAATCTTGGTCTCACGGAAGAGTCTAGGTCGCCCTTTAATCACAGATGGTGCTGGGCTCTTAAAACTCAAGTAGATGTGGCCCTTTTGAGAAAAGCAACAGAACTCATACTCGGGGAGCATTCGTTCAAATCATTTGCAAAATCAGGGCAGCCTGAGAGAGGATATACTTGTTTTATCCAAAAAGCCTCATGGGATCCATGGAGAGATCTGGGCTTATCGCTACACATCACCGGTAACCGATTTCTGCATCACATGGTTCGTTATCTAGTGGGTACTATGGCTGATATAGCTACAAAAAAGAGACCTATCGGAGACTTCGAAATGTTACTAAACCAGCCTGACACCCCTATGGTAACGTCCCCTCCAGCACCACCGACAGGATTATTCTTAACCCAGGTAGCTTATCGTGAATAATATGGGCTATATTGATCCCTACTAATCGCCAACATTTAACGCTAGAATTGAACTTATGAGAATTTTCTTAGATACAGCAGACCCGATTGAAATCCGTAGAGCAGCTGACGCCGGTTTAATCGATGGAGTCACTACAAACCCATCACTATTGGCCCAGGTGGCCAAAGAGCGAGAACCTTCCGACATATTCAAGGAAATTTGTCAAACGGTCGAAGGACCTGTAAGTGCAGAGGTTGTTGCCCTAGATGCTGAAGGAATGATCGAGCAAGGCAAGAAATTATATGAGATTGCTGACAATATCGTAATCAAAGTTCCACTCACCGAAGAAGGCCTGGTAGCCTGTAGAGCTCTCACGAACGCAGGCATTCCGGTCAACGTGACACTGTGTTTCTCCCCAACACAAGCACACCTGGCTGCAAAGGCAGGTGCCACCTTTATCTCACCCTTCATTGGCAGAATCGATGATATATCTGGGGACGGTATGGATCTAATAGCACAAATTCGTCAAATCTATGACAACTACGATATAGAAACTGAGATCCTAGCAGCGTCCATCCGGCACCCTCAACACATGGTCCAATCCCTCATGATTGGAGCAGACTGTGCTACGATACCTCCAAAGGTGCTTTATCAGTTGTTACGACACCCTTTGACCGACAAGGGCCTTGAAGGCTTTATGAATGACTGGAAATCACTAGGAAGAGATCTTTAAGTAGTGAAAAAAGGTAATTAGTTTCACAATGAGTGCCTTGGTTACCGCAAAATCAGTCCCGAAAATACATGGTCACCTACTATATTTTTCTTGCAAAAACTAAAACTACAATAATCCTAACAGATCCCTTTCAAAGGAGGAGTGATGACTGAATCCAATGACTCGCTTTATAAACACCCCCTGTCCGAAAGGTATGCTTCACCAGAAATGCAACACATCTTCGCCAACAGTCGCCGTTATGGAATTTGGCGTCGTCTCTGGCTAGTTCTGGCGAGTGTACAGCGTGACCTAGGATTACCCATATCCCAAAATGGTCTGGAGGAAATGGAAGGCCATCTTGATGACATAGATCTTACCCGGGCGGCAGAATACGAGCAGCGTTTTCGGCACGATGTGATGGCCCATGTGCATCTTTTTGGAGATGATGCACCATCGGCACGCGGTATCATCCACCTAGGAGTCACTAGTGCATTTATTACTGATAACACAGATCTGATCATACACAAAGAGGGACTAGAGCTTATACGCGACAGACTGATTCGCTGTATTTCTAGACTCTCTACCTTTGCAAAAAACTACCGCAATGTCCCTACTATGGGCTTTACCCATTTCCAGCCAGCTCAACCAACAACAGTGGGTAAACGTGCTACCCTCTGGATCCAAGATTTTCTTCTAGACCTTGAGGAAATAGAATTTCGCCTCAGTACAATTCGATTTAGAGGAGCCAAGGGCACTACCGGCACTCAGGCATCTTTTCTGCAACTGTTTGATGGCGACCACGAAAAAGTGGAAGCCTTAGATCGAGAAATCTCAAAAAAGATGGGGTTCGAAAAAAGTTTTGCTGTCACAGGCCAAACTTATACCAGAAAGGTCGACGCCCAAATTCTAGGTAGCCTTGCTAATCTAGCAACTTCCACATCCAAAATGGGACACGACCTGAGGCTCCTTGCTCAGCTCCAAGAAATTGAAGAACCATTTGAAAAAGAACAGGTAGGATCTTCCGCGATGCCCTACAAGCGAAATCCTATGAGGTCGGAGAGAATCTGTGGAATGTCGCGTCATGTGATAACACTGGCCCAAGATCCTCTATTCACAGCAGCAACTCAGTGGCTTGAACGTTCTTTAGATGACTCAGCCAATCGTCGCTTGTCCATTCCCGATGCTTTCTTGTCCATGGACGGAATACTCGTTTTGCTAGAGAATGTTGTTTCTGGTCTAACGGTAAACAAACCTGTGATTGCAAGGAATCTGAAGGAACATCTTCCGTTCATGGCTTCCGAAACTATTTTAATGGCTGCTACTGCTAAGGGTGGGGACAGGCAAGAACTCCACGAACGTATTCGTCAACATTCTATGGACGCATCCAAACGGATGAAGGAAGAGGGCACACCACTCGACCTTTTGGAAAGGATTTCAACTGATCAATTCTTTAATTTGACTTTAGAACAACTGAACAAGATAGTAGACCCGACTAAGTTCATTGGGCGCTCCTCTCAACAAGTAGATCGATTCTTAGCCGAATCTGTTCAACCGTATTTAAACCGCTTAGGAAAAACCGCCGAAGAACGCCTTAGTGACCCCGACATCCGAGTTTGATAAGATGAACGAAAAGAGCAGCCAGATACCTTTTCCTATGATCCATCAAGGAAAAGTAAGAGATGTCTATAAAGTTTCTGATCAACAGCTATTGATGGTGGCCAGTGACCGTGTGAGTGCTTTCGACGTAATCCTACCTCAGACTATTCCGAGAAAAGGAGAAGTCCTGACCAAACTCACAGCTTGGTGGCTGGATTCGCTTAGAGACGTCCTTGATCATCACCTGATCACTGTCGACACTCAAGAGATATTGGCCAGGTTTCCCAGCCTCGAACATTGCAGAGCCAACTGGGAGAATAGAAGCATGCTGGTCCATCAGACAAAACCAGTGATGGTCGAATGTGTGGTCAGAGGCTACATATCGGGTTCTGCCTGGAAAGAATACCGAAATTCTGGAACGTTAGCTGGAGAAACACTTCCAGCTGGTCTAATAGAAAATGGACCCCTACCGGAACCAATTTTTTCACCTTCCACCAAAGCAACTACAGGACACGATGAAAACATCACCTTTACTGAAGTGATCAACATTCAAGGTGAAGCTGAAGCACAAAAACTCAGAGGCCTCTCCTTTCATATATACACTCATGGTGCAAACTTCGCTCGTGAACGTGGGATCATCTTGGCTGATACTAAATTCGAGTTCGGACATCATTCAGACGGACGATTGCTTTTGATAGACGAAGTCCTGACTCCCGATTCGTCAAGGTTCTGGCCCGCAGAAACCTATAAGGCCGGAGAAAAACAACCTTCTTTGGACAAGCAACCTGTAAGGGATTTTCTAGATGCCATTTCTACCTGGAATAAGCAACCTCCCCCTCCTGATCTGACAAATGATGTAGTTAGTGAAACCACTTCAAGATACCTCAAGATCTTCAGGGCTTTAACAGGAACAGACTTGGACTCATTCACCTCCCCCAAGTTTGACTAAAATAGATGAGATTCGCTAAAGAGGGTTACCCTTTTATAGCAATTGGACTGTTGATGTCGATTGCCACATGGTCGAAAGCTACGACTCTGGGACAATGGTCTACAATCCCTGCTATCTCTTTGACCATCCTTACAATCTTTGTCGCCTGGTTTTTTCGAGATCCGTCCAGAACCGCACCATCAGGTGAAGATTTTGCAATCTCACCAGCTGACGGAAAAATCATCTCAATCAGCGAGATTGATGAACCCTCTTTCTTCGGTGGATCGTGTCAGCGCATTTCAATATTTTTGAGTATCTTCAATGTACATGTACAACGTGCTCCTATGGCTGGCAAGGTGACTCACCGGAATTACCGAAGTGGAAAATACTTGGCCGCCTGGAATGACAAAGCAAGTGAGGAAAATGAGCAGTCTTCATTGGGCATATCCACCAAGCATGGCAACATACTGGTGAGACAAATCGCTGGTCTTATAGCTCGTAGGATTGCCACCTACCCTGAACTAAATAGCAACCTGGAAGTAGGAGAACGTATCGGATTGATTCGTTTCGGGTCACGTGTGGACCTTTTCATTCCTAGCCACTGGAACATTGAGTGTTCAGTGGGCGACACATCCAAAGGGGGCTCTACTATTTTAGCCCGATCAACACCTCTTGCAAACTGAATTCATGAGAGACCAGGACAACCCCACCAAGAAACTAAGAAAAGGAATAATAATCCTTCCCTCGGCGTTCACTTTAGCAAACCTATTCTTCGGATTTTACGCTATAGTTGCAACAACCCGTGGAGATTTCCTGGAAGCAGGATGGTTTGTAGTCTGGGCCGCCATCATTGACTTGCTGGATGGGCGGATCGCTCGTGCAACAAGGACTGGATCGAAATTCGGTGCTGAGCTCGATTCCTTAGTAGATGCAATTTCATTTGGAGTAGCTCCATCCTTCATTGTGTATACACTCTATTTTTCTGATGGAAATTGGAGTTGGATGTTACCGCTCAGTTACTTAATGGCAGTGGTGGTGCGACTGGCTCGGTTCAATATTGAACAAGCTGGAGTACAAAAAAAATATTTTCATGGCCTCCCTTGTCCTACAGCTGGAATCATCCTCGCTACTTTTTATCCCTTCAGCCAAACCTTGATTTTCCGTGAATATCTGCAAGCCATGCCCTGGTCTAGGATAAACGCCATCCTATTGATTGTCCTGAGTGCTTTGATGCTAAGCAACATCCCCTATGCCTTAGTTCCACAAATTAGCTTTCGATCGATCAAGGGTATTTTGGCGTCTCTTTGGATGTCACTAAACATTCTAGTCGCCATTTCCATGCCTTCTTACTATTTTTTCCCGGCACTCCTTGGATATACGTTATGGGGATTGAGCCGAGCAGTGATTCATGGTTTATTGGAGAGATTGCCGGAAAAAGATCCATTATTGGAAATCCTTGGAAATGAATCTGAAGAGGTAAGGACAGTCGACTACGGAGAATTTACTGCAATGAGATCCCAAGAAGAATCAATACATCATCAACCTACAAAAAGGGAGAGGGAAAGGTGAGCCGTCTTCGTTTAGAAATTAGAGTAGTTCCCCGTCCTGGCTTGCTAGATCCTGAAGGAAAAGCTATACAGAGCGGTTTGCAATCTTTGAATTATAGTGATATTCACGACGTCAGAGTCGGCAAACTCCTACTCATAGAGCTTGATGCCGACTCTCCACAAGATGCCATAGATCACGCGACTTCTATGTGTCAACGCCTACTTGCCAACCCGGTGACTGAAGACTTCGAGGTCAAACTTCTGGAAGACAGTGGGAACTCTGGATGAAAGTTGCAATTATAACATTCCCCGGGTCCAACTGCGACTACGATCTTTATAAATGCGTGCAGCTAGTTGGAGGTGATCCGGAGTTTCGCTGGCATCGAGATTCATCCCTAGGGAAAGTTGACGCCGTAATGCTCCCAGGAGGATTTTCCTATGGCGATTATCTCAGAGCTGGGGCGATTGCTACAATGAGCCCAATCATGGAAGCAGTGAAAGAATTTGCTGACCACGGTGGACCAGTCCTAGGAATCTGTAACGGTTTCCAGATGCTCTGTGAAGGGAATTTGCTTCCAGGAGCACTCTTGCGAAATAACTCACTGTTGTTTTGCAGTAAAGAAGTCGCCCTGAGTGTCGAAAATAACTCCACAATCTTTACAGAGCTATACAAACCCGAAAGAAAACTACGAATGCCCATAGCTCACGCAGAGGGCAATTACTACGCCAATGAAGAGACCCTGGCACAACTTGAAGAGGAAGGTCGTGTCATGTTCAGATACATAGATCCTCAAGGAAAACCTACAGATGGAAGTAACCCTAACGGGTCAGCCAACAACATCGCCGGTATCATCAACACTAGGGGTAATGTTATGGGAATGATGCCGCATCCCGAAAGAGCTGTAGAAAACATCTTGGGGTCAGTAGACGGACTTGATCTCTTCAAAAGCCTCTTAAACCATATTTCAGCCTCAAAAAAGGTATAATTTTGTGTTGAGTCCGCAATCTAGACCAGGAGACCCTCAGATCACACCAGAATTAGTCAGTGAACATGGTCTGTCACCTTCTGAATATCAGAAAATACGGGAAATATTAAAAAGGGAACCTTCTTTCACTGAATTAGGTGTATTTAGTGCAATGTGGTCGGAACATTGCGGCTATAAGAATTCAAAGAGAATGCTAAAGCTATTGCCGACTAAAGCACCTTGGGTAATTCAAGGCCCGGGAGAAAACGCGGGTGTTATCGACATTGGAGACGACCTCGCTCTAGTCTTTAAAATCGAATCTCACAATCATCCTTCAGCGGTAGAACCTTACCAGGGAGCAGCAACTGGAGTTGGTGGTATCCTTAGGGATATTTTTACAATGGGAGCTCGCCCAATTGCGATACTAGATTCACTTAGATTCGGCGACCTCAATTCAGGACGTGTCCGATTCCTCTTTTCAGGAGTGGTTCAAGGTGTGGGAGACTACGGCAACTGCGTAGGAATTCCAAATATAGGCGGAGAAGTCTTCTTCGATAAAGGCTATGAAGACAATCCTATTGTCAATGCTATGTGTCTCGGTCTAATGAAAAGAGACAGTCTTATTAAGGGTGAGGCTGAAGGTGTCGGCAACCTTCTAGTAGCTGTAGGAACAGCCACTGGCAGAGACGGTATCCACGGGGCAACATTCGCTTCCGAAGAACTCAGTGAAGATTCACAATCTAGTAGGCCACAGGTACAAGTAGGGGACCCCTTTACGGAAAAACTATTACTGGAAGCAAGTTTAGAACTCATTCATAGTGGATATATCACTGGCATCCAGGATATGGGTGCTGCAGGCATTACCTCCAGTGCCGCTGAAATGGGTGGCCGCTCAGGAAACGGAGTGGAAATCAATATCGACTTAGTCCCCGTCCGCGAACCCAACATGACTCCCTACGAAATACTTCTATCCGAATCTCAAGAACGAATGCTCGTCGTAGTGAAAACAGGACATTTGAAAAAGATACAGGACATTTTAACTAAATGGGAACTTAAAGCAGATGAAATCGGCTGTGTCACTGATGATGGACTGTTTAGAGTTACAGAAGGAAGCAGAACAGTTGCAGCTATACCCTGCCTAGCTCTCACTGAAGGATGCCCGACTTATGAACGAGAGGGGAAAGAATCCTCAGAAATCAAGAATCTCCGTTCTAAAGATTTATCTCACCTGAAAACGAGATCATCAGGTTATGAAGAAATATTCCTTGATCTCCTCGGTTCAGGGAATATCTGTTCTAAGCGCTGGCTGTACCAACAATATGACACCACGGTAAGGACTAATACGGTAATCCCTCCAGGTGCTGATGCCGGAGTCATCCGCCTCCGAGAAAACAACAAAGCAATCGCGGCAACCACAGACTGCAATGGTCGCTATGTCTACCTTAACCCGAGAATGGGAACTAAAGCAGCAGTTGCAGAAGCAGCCAGAAACCTAGTGAGCGTAGGAGCTTTGCCTATGGCTGTCACCAACAATCTCAATTTCGGAAACCCCCTTAAACCTGAAATATATTATCAGTTTAGAGAGGCAGTCCTCGGGATGTCAGAGGCTTGCAAGCTTTTTGAAACACCGGTGACGGGTGGAAATGTTTCATTTTATAACGAAACCAGTGGCACTCCTATCTATCCCACTCCTGTAATAGGAATGGTAGGAATCATAGATGACACTAAGTACTTGACTCGTCCTTTTTTTCAGGAATCAGGAGATGTGATTCTACTGCTCGGGAACAACACAGACGAATTGGGAGGATCCGAATATATCTATGTTTCAGAAGGGCTAGTCGCAGGAGAACCCCCAGCTGTTGATCTCTTGGCTGAAAGACAACTGCAACACAGTGTTCTTTCTATGATCAATCAAGAGCTACTCCAATCTGCACATGATCTTTCAGAGGGCGGACTGGCTTGTGCGTTAGCCGAAAGTGCTCTTGGAAATAAAACAGATCCATTCGGAGTTGATATAATTCTACAAGATCGCTTGGAACCGATTCCACTATTTTTTGGAGAAGCCCAGGGCCGTATCCTAGTCTCTTGTGCAAAGAATTCAAGCAACCAGGTTTTGCAAACCGCAAAAGACCATGGAGTCCCATGTCGTCTCATAGGAGAAGTAGTGCCTGCTTCGAATGGTTTCAGAATAGCAGGTCGGACCGGAAATATGGAACTAGATATTGAAACTATGTCTAATAGATTTTTTAATGCCATCCCTACCTTGATGGACAAAAGAAAAGAGTCGTGAGCCAGAGGAACCCAGGAATATGTGTGGAATAGTCGGTATTTCGGCGGAAACTAACGTAGCTGGTGGAATCTACGATTCACTCCTAATGCTGCAACATAGAGGTCAAGATGCTGCGGGAATGGTCGTCTGTGATGCAACCGGACAATTGAACAGCCGAAAATCCATGGGTTATGTCCGAGATGTGTTCCGGCAAAATCACATGGAGAAGCTAACTGGAAATTACGGAATAGGGCACGTGAGATATCCTACCGCGGGAGGAGCGGGGAAAGAATTCTCTCAGCCTATGTACGTCAACTCTCCATATGGAATCAGTCTTGCACATAATGGAAACCTTACTAATTCGCGAACTTTAGCCAAGGAACTATTTCAAGCTGAGATGCGACGCTTAAACACTGACTCCGATTCTGAAGTTCTCTTGAACATATTCGCTCATGAGCTTGGGAAATTTAGAGAACTAAACCCCTCGCCAGGACATATCTTCAAAGCTGTAACCGAAACTCATAAAAGGTGTGATGGTGCCTACGCGGTCATAGCTCTGATTACGGGATTTGGAATTTTAGCTTTCAGGGACACCAACGCAATCAGGCCTCTATCTCTCGGAATAAGACGGGGCAAATACAGGAATGAATACATAGTCGCATCGGAAGATGCTTCATTCATGGCTCAAGGTTTTATAAAAGAAAGAGACATAGAACCAGGTGAAGCTGTTTTCATAGACAACAACGGCAAATTGTCTTCTCAACAATGTGCTGAAATTGTTCAAAAAAGACCGTGTATTTTTGAGTATGTATACTTTTCACGACCCGACTCAAAAATCGATGAAATTTCTGTTTATAAATCACGAATGAGAATGGGTTCCAAATTGGCTGAACGTATCAAGAGGTCACATCCAAATCATGATATCGATGTTGTAATACCTATTCCTGAAAGTTCCAACACTGCGGCACTTCAATTATCAGTTGACTTGGAAGCCCCTTACAGAGAAGGGTTTGTTAAAAACAGATATATCGGTAGAACTTTTATCATGCCTTATCAGGAGGAAAGGAAGAAATCAGTGAGAAGAAAATTAAATATTCTCGATCTGGAATTTAGAGGCAAGAATATTTTGTTAGTTGATGATTCCATCGTCAGAGGAACAACTAGCAAGAAAATTATCGAAATGGCGAAAGAAGCCGGTTCAAAAAAAGTCTATTTCGCCTCAGCTGCTCCTCCAATTAAGTATCAAAATCTATATGGCATTGATATGCCTGCTACCAGTGAGCTGATTGCATCAAATCGAACGGATGAGGAGGTGGCTGAAGAGATAGGAGCAGATTGGCTCATATACCAAACCTTAGAGGATCTAATAGAAACAGTACAAGCAGGGAATCCTCAAATCAGAGAGTTCGAAACGTCAATCTTTACCGGGGAATACATCACGCCTTTGGCTGACAATTATCTTGAAGACCTAGAAGCTTCAAGAAAAGACGAAGTCAAACGCCAACGAGAAAAGGATCATCTTCCAGACAGTGAACCAACAAATTGATATTGCCTAGCCTTCCCTGTTATCAATTTCCCTTGAAATACTAAGAACTTAAGAAACTGTCTGCCAAGTCGACCAATGAACTGGAACCTACATAAACGGGAGTCCTGCAATGTAAATCTGTAGGGACTACATCCAATATCGAACCTTCTCCTGTGGAAGCCTTACCACCAGCTTGCTCACAGATCATAGCAACTGGTGACGCTTCATACAAAAGTCGTAGTTTTCCATTTGGATTCTTACTATCCGCTGGATATGCGAAAATCCCACCCTTAAAAAGTGTTCTGTGAAAGTCTGCCACCAGGGACCCTACATATCGTGAGGTTCCACAATAAACTTCGCCACCTTCCAACCCTTTCAGGGTTCGAATGAAACACTTTTGGCTCTCAGACCAATGAGGGTAGTTACCTTCATTTACTGAATACGCTCTGCTAGGATATTCTCCCAGAGTGATTCTGGGATGACTCAGTATAAACTCACCTATCGAAGTATCTAAAGTGAAGCCGACTACTCCCCGACCAAGTGTTAGAATCAGCATCGTTGAGGCTCCATACAGCACATAACCAGCCGCGACCTGCGAAGATCCAGGCTGTAAACAATCCTCAATAGTTCCCGTACCCTGTGGGGTGACTCTTTTCTGTATTGAAAAGATAGTTCCTGTAGAAATATTTACATCGATATTAGAAGATCCGTCCAGAGGATCGAAAAGAAGAACGTAGTCCCCTTTCTTCGCCACATCCTTGAAGCTCAAGATGTCTTCCGATTCTTCCGAAACCATACAGCACACACTACTAGTTCTCTCTATCGCATCACAAATAACTTTTTCAGAGTAAATGTCCAATTTTTGCACAGTCTCACCCTGGACATTAGTACCCCCCGCCTCACCCAATAAATCGGATAGACTTATTCGACCCACTTCTCTCGAAATAATCTTAGATGCAAAAGCGATACCATTTATAATCTTTCTAACACTTCTATCAAGTATTTGCTCAGAAGGTCCGGCCCCAATCAGATACCCCTGCAAGGTACAAGTATTTTCCTTTCCGTCAGTATGATACATTTCGGACCTTCATCAAAGTAAATTTCCTTTTATACCTCTAGTCAGCTTCAGTTACCGTTTCTTCAGTAATAGTGTCCACAATTCCTGGTTTCTTTTTGTCCAACAACACATCTTCCTCTTCAGTTTCTGCTCTCAATCGGTCATGTAGAATCGCCCGAACTTTTAGATCACTGTCGATTCCGACTAACAACATCAAAAGCATTCCAAGTATCAGTCCAACAATAGTTAAAACTGTGATCGGAACTCTTTCAAATGTCACGAATCCAAGGTTTACTCTAACTTTTTGGAAGTTGTTTAGAACTACAAACAAACCCAAAATAATTAGTACTATAAAAGCACCAAGAGGGCCCAAGAATTTTATCATACCATCAGCAATCGATTCAATTCACCATCTCCCCCACAAAGGTAGCTCCTGTGGTACTCGTCAAGAATACTTGTTGGTAACCTCCAATGGTATCAGATGGTGCGGTGAACGCCACCACCTTATTCCTTCTAGTCCGACCCAAAACTTGACCTTTCTTTCGACCCTCTTTTTCAACTAAAACCTCTTCTGTTCTTCCTACTTCGGCCTCGTTAATCTCAGATTGGATACTCCTTTGTACTTCGATAAGTTTAGCTAAGCGATTTTGTGCTTCGTCTTCGGATAAAAAATCTTCCTGTGGTAAGCGAGTAGCCGGTGTGCCATCGCGAAGAGAATACTTGTAAGTGTAAGCATCGTCAAATCTGACCTGTCTCAGTAGCTCCAAGGTGTCTTCGAACTGGATTTCTGTTTCACCTGGAAATGCTACAATGATATCAGTAGAAAGCGACAAGTCGGGTATTAAGTCTCTCGCTAACTGGACTTTGTCCAGGAAGGTCTCAACAGTATAACGACGAAGCATCTTTCGAAGCACCTTGTCATTACCCGATTGAACCGGAAGATGCAGCTGCTCACATATATTAGGTTCTTCTGCCATTACTTCCAATAATTCTGGAGTGACATCATTAGGGTGAGGAGATGTGAAACGCACTCTACGCATCCCAGGGATCCGGGCCACAGATCTTAAAAGTTCGTGAAACGAAATGCCCTCAGATTGATATGAGTTGACCGTCTGTCCCAATAGAGTCACCTCTGTACGACCAGATCCTACTATCTCCTGAATTTCCTGTAAAACTTCACTAGATTTCCTATTCTTTTCTGGACCCCGAACATAAGGGACTATGCAGAAAGTACAACGGTGGTTACATCCTCTTTGAATAGGAACCCAAGCACTTACCGATGACGTCCTTCGTTGTGTTAGTCCTTCATAATTTTCCCCTATGTGCAAATCTAAGACGGCAAGTTGCGGACCCCTCTTCTTTGAAGATCGAGAAGGAAGAGATCTGGCTCCTCTTTGAATTCTGCCTAACTGCTCTGGTAAAGAACGGTAAGCATCCGGTCCCATCACCAGGTCCACATAAGGAGCTCTCTTTAGTAACACTGTTCCTAATCGCTGTGCCATACATCCAGTTACGCCCAAAATAACTTCCGGACGGGCCTTCTTAAGAGCATACAGTTGACCGATTCTTCCCAATACTCTCTCTTCTGCATGCTCTCGAATCGCACAGGTATTGACTATAATCACATCTGCTTCTTCTGCAGAACTGGAAACTTCATAACCGTCGTTTACAAGAATTCCTTCCATCAGCTCTCCATCACTGATATTCATTTGACAACCGTATGTCTCCACATAGACGCTTTTCTTTGGGAATCGTGTCATATCAACCCATGTCTTAAAATATTTTAAAATCCCTAAGCCACAAAACTGTCAACTGACGATATCAACATAAAGATCTTCACTAGTTCCTCGCAAAATCCCTTGATAAAGTCGTTCTGGCGTCCTCACTTCTGAGCCACTCACTTGAACTCTCAAATAATCCTCAGTGATGGCGTTGCGACCTTCCTGTTCAAGAGTAACGGAAGATAAACCTCCCGAACGAGAATTCCGATATTTCATATTCTTATCTTCTGCAATTTTTCTGAGCTGCGTACCCCTCTCTCTAGATACTTGTCTAGAGACGTGGCCAGACAATTCCGCCGCCACAGTATTGTCTTTCTCAGAAAATGGAAATACGTGGAGATAAGTATAGGGGAGTTCTTCAACCAATCTAACAGTCTCCTGATGATCTTTTTCTTGTTCTCCTGGAAATCCGGTAATTATATCTGCTCCCAAGCCCAAGTACGGAAATTTTTCTGCTATTTTAAGAGCCCTCACTCGGTATTCCTCTCTAGTGTGCCAGCGCCTCATCCGTCGCAAAACTGCATCCGAACCACTTTGAAGGGGCATATGAAAATGTGGTGCTATCTGTCCAGCAGAAGCAACTACCACATCCAACAATTCGTCATCAATTTCTGTAGCTTCTATGCTACCTAATCTAAATCTTGTTTCTGGAACCTTTTCCAGAAGACTATGTAGTAATTCTGAGAGAGTCATCGGACATTCAAGATCTCGACCATAATGACCAATATGAATCCCCGTCAATACAATCTCTGGGTGGTGTTCGGACAGGATTAAAGCTTCATCAATAACCTCTTGGAGAATGCGCGAACGACTAGAGCCTCGAGCTAAGCGAGTGGCACAGAAGGAACAGTTACGATCACATCCGTCCTGTATCTTTAACCATCCACGTGTTGCTGATCTCCTATAATCCAAGATAGGGATATTTCTCCGGATTTTAGTACTCCCAATCTCTTCATGAATACCTTGAATTTGCACTAATTCTGACTCTCTCTCCGCAGCGAGAGAAACCTGAACCGGATCATGACCCATCACAACCGTTTCTACTTCAGACATTTCACGATACTCAGCACCACGAAGAACTGCAGAACACCCAGCAACAATGACTCGAACGCCAGGTTTATCTCTTTTGATTTTTCGGATAAATTTTCGGGCTTCTTTGTCGGCCGTGTTGGTCACAGTACAGGTGTTCACTAGGCAGACCTCAAATTCCTCTGACTTCTCTACCGTGATGCCACCTCGAGCTTCCACCTCCTGTCTCATCCTTTCGGTGTCATATTGATTTGCTTTACATCCAAAAGTCTTAAAAAAACATTTCATCACAGAACCAGCCTTTAGCGATTTCCAGCCCGCAAGGTGACGGTGACTCTGTTGAAATTCTCCTCAAAATCACTCGCACTGTGTTTTCCGGCTTCCACGGCCACATCAATAGCTGCGATCGGAAGTTCGAAAACTTCTGCAAGAACCACAGAAAAACCTAGAGATACATTCCTCTCCTTTACCTCTTGACCCTTAAATTGAAAAGGCATGGTTGATTTACGAAAACCCAAACGAAGAGGAAAAATTCCCGACCAAAACCTTGTTGCTTCCCATTCCAGACCAATCCCGTAAGTATTAGTTCTGCCTACGGCCACCGCATCAAGTCCAGGGTATCCCGAATTACTCCAATCAGATGATGAAAGACCTGCATTCAAAAAAAGCCCTGGACCCAATATCCAATTGCTTGCTACTTTCAACTCTATAGGAGCTCGAATCACTTCTTTCTCTCCGATCGATCCTTCTATTGGACTAAGAGCGATAGCTCCTGACCACTGCACACTACCCCCCAGTTGTAGCAAAGAGTGAGGGTTCCAGGAAAGATTCACAGATACAAGTGGACCGGAATAGGTCGATGTTTCATTTTTGGAGAAATCTTTGAGTGTACCCAACGTAGGCAGTGAATCCAAGTCAAAACTTCTAACAAAATTCCGCTTGACACTACCAGTATAAACGCCAGCTGAAGCACCAATCGCTATACTAGAGGAGAACCTCTGGGCCCATCCCATCCGAAGGGCAGAAAGACCACCTAACAAGTCCGACTGATCGGTTATAGGAATATCAGCTCCCATGAGCTGTAAAGTGTCCCCAGCAGCAGCAGCAGAATTTTGATCAAAAAAACTATTCAATGTGAACGTCGCCACTCCACTTGTTCCCAAGGGAAATGCCATACCTAGTATGGGAAAGCGTGTCCCAGAAAACTCTCCTTCATCTACCCCTAGCTTATAACTTCCCCACATCGGTTGTAGAGTAAAACTCGCCGTTGAAGCCAAGAGATCCAAAGAGGCAGTAGGATCGCCTGGTAAAATCGTTGGAGTCCTTCCGGACAGACCCACTCCCCCAAGTGCTCTTTGGGTAGCATCTATAGGGTCCAACTTCATACCAAGGCCACTAGATCCTAATAACGATTGAGCTTCTGATAACTGCGGACTCGTTACCAGAAGAATACAACCTATCCAAAAGGATCTCATGGTGAGATCCCCTGCTTAGGAACTGTTAGTATTAATCTCAACACTGGAAATCCTGAATTATCAGAACCTTGAAAAGATGCAAAATCCAAACTACTCCCCTCGTCACTACTTAGAAGTGCAAAAGTATTAGAAGTGAATGTCCTCGGCGAGTCTCCATCACTAAATCCTAACAGATCTGTCAACGAAAAAAAGATCTGCTCCCCCTCCTCATTATCAAAAAATTTAGGCTGCACCAAAACTCCCTGTTGCAACCCGATGGGATCTCCAAGAGGAGACTTGGGAAGAGATGAGGGGCTCAGGACTGAACGGATTTGGATCGCCAAAGGGGTTGTCGGTTTAAAACCAGCTTCAGTTTCACGAGTTGTCAGAATCAATTCCGCTAGATTCAATTGGCTCTTGGAAACATCAAATAGGCACCCTGAATCCCCACAGATTTCAACCGAACCCTTAACCTGTTCTGGCAGTTTCATAGTTATTATGGATCTCCAGGCGGGAAGACCTCCGACCCTCAACCATCCCCCCGGGTTAGTCGGCATCGGATCAACCATGAAGCTCAAAGCACTGACTGGGATCGGGATCTCAACAATTGTGTCAGCATTAATCAAAGGGATGGCTTTCAATACTAACTGAGCATCCCAAAGATTAAGACGAGTTGCTGGATCGGTGGAAGCCACCACCATCCCTTGGGAATAACTACCCTCTCCACCCCATGCAGCCACGGTTGCCGAGTCGACATCAATACTTATCGATGCGAAAGATTTTACCGAATCACCAGCCAGATGGGAATCGAGGTCTCCAGATCCTACCAAAACCGAGGAGCCTGCACCTGGCTGGACCCACGAAGTCTTATCATCCACTGTATCCACTGCGACTTCCCAAGTAACTGTTTTGGAATCCCAAGCTTGTTGAGTAGCCGAGAGTTGTAGGCCAATGGCCTCACCGGTTGGACCTTGGACAGAGTCAAATGCTAGCACTACCCTTCCCCCTATGAATTTCAGCCCAGACGTACTCCCTCCTAGTTCCACTGACTCTGGATATGGATTGAATCGTACAATTGTTTTAGCAGAGAATCCATTAAAATCTTTGGCGACAACACCAGATCCCAGGTCAGAAGAAGATCCATAGCCTCCCACGATGTTCACTTCTTGAACGAAATCCGCAAATGGTACCAGTACTTCTATTGTGTAAGGCTTAACATCGATGAGGTCCAAATCGGGTGCAGTGGCAACATTTTCACTACAATTCGCCAAAAACAAAAACCCCAGTGGGAATAATAATCTTACAAAATGAGACTTTATCAAAGAAATGCCCTCTTTTCTCGAACTATCGGAAACATACTAACTATCACACCAAAATCCTCGGTAATCTAGACGTCAAACCAGTCAAGATCTCATAACTGACAGTTTCCACTAAAGTCGCCATTTCGTCCAAAGTTATACACTCTTCGCTGTCCTTGCCTATTAAGGTAGCCACATCACCGACTTCAACCCCAACAAGATCAGTCACATTTACCACAATTGTATCCATTGAAATCCTTCCAATAATTGGCACTCTAGTGCCTTGGAGTAAGGCATGCCCACGATTACCTAATCTCCTGGGCAACCCGTCTCCATAGCCGATCCCTAGTACTGCCCACCGTTCCTGTCCGGTACTCTCGTAGGTCGCCCCATAACCCAAAGTAGTATTTGACGGAACATTCCGAACTAGCACGACTCTTGCGCGCAGGCTTATGACTTCCTCCGCTAAAGGACCTTTACTCCCGACTTGACCTCCGTAGATAAAGATCCCCGGGCGAACCCCCTGAGCTACCATCGACGGCTCACGAAAAATGGCTGCAGAATTACAAAGATGGCACATCCCCGCATTCTCATTCAAGTTTTCTATAGCCTCCAAGAACCTCTCGGATTGAAGTTTAGCACTGGAATCAAAATCTACATCTGAAGAATGGAAATGAGTATAGGTGCCACTCCAAGACACATCCTCCTGATCGGAACGAACTCTTACAATTTTTCCCCAATCCGAAACAGTGCGCCAGTCAAAACCAGCTCTGCCCATCCCTGAATCAACTTCTATTTGGAAATAACCTGTGATATTCAATTTGTTGGATGTCGCAATCAATGTCTCTAAAGCTTCTAGATCTGATAATGTGACTGTTAAATTCGCCTCTAATGCTTGTTCGTATAGCCCATAAGGGATAGGGGAAAACACCACTACAGGTTTTACCACACCGATCCTACGGAGATGACAGCCTTCTTCGACAGTAGCCACTCCAAATCCCCAAGGATTACAAGCTTCCAAAATAGGAAGCGTGGATTCCACTCCTAAACCATAAGCATCGGCTTTCACCATGGGAATTATCGAACAGCTCTCCCCCACTTTTTCGCGAATAGTCAATACGTTTCTGCGAAGGGAGTCTGAACTCACTTCCACCCAGGATCGGACACAAGAATTATTTGTCATGATAGTTGAAAAAAGCTAAAACATATTCTTCAATCAAGATCTTGTTTGAAGAATCATATATACTGAACTTCACTTCACAGAGTTGAGTGAAGCTTTGAACCTTTAATGGAGAATCTATTTTGTCACCCGACCCGAGTGAATTCAAGAGTGAAGAAGCCCTGGATGAATCAAATAAAGATAGCTTAGATTTAACTTCATCCCTACTCTCTGAAATCGATCCCAAAACCGACCCTTTGATATATGCACAAAATCTCCAAACTCGGGTTGGCACAATCGGATTTGACTGGAAAAATCCCCAACAAGCCTTGCCAAAGCTATATGAAGAACTTGAAGAAGTAAGTCAAGCTTTGAACGAACAAGGAAAGCAGCATTTACAAGAAGAACTGGGAGATCTGATTTTTTCAGTTATAAATTTAATCCGGATCTCTGGATACGAGGCTAGTGCTATCCTAGAGTCAGCCAATAGCAAATTTGTCCGCCGATTCAATCGGCTGGAGCTTATCGCACAGGAAGAAAAACGTAATATCAGTAAAATGGCCCTTGAAGATCTCGAAACCCTCTGGCAAGTAGCAAAAATCCAGGATAGCATCAAAAAAGAAGATTAAGTCAATTCATGGAGACAATCTATTCATCATCCTTGGAAATGGAATTAATTCACGGATATGACGACTCCCTGTTATCCACCCCACAGTGCGTTCCAAACCAAGACCGAATCCAGAATGTACAAAACTCCCGTAACGTCTCAGATCTAGGTACCAAGAATACGCTTCCTCTGGTAATTTTTCCTCTCTGATTCGACCCAACAAGAGTTCCAGATCATCTTCCCTCTGACTTCCACCTATAATTTCACCAAAACCAGGGACGAGTAAATCATTACATAGAACAGTTTTATCATCGTCAGGATTCTGCTTCATATAAAACGCTTTAACGGACTTGGGATACTCATACACGAAGAGAGGTCTGCCAAATTCCTCCATAAGCTGCTGCTCATCAGGAGCTCCCAGATCGTTCCCCCATTCTATAGAGCTTCCCTTCCTTCTCAGAAGGTTTACAGCATCTGTATATGAAATCCGTTCAAAAGGTTCTGAAACCAATTCCAAATCTCGGAGATCCCTTTCGAGAACCTCTAGTTGCTCCTGACAACGCTCTAAAATTCTCTTCACGATATACCGAACAAAATCTTCCTGAAGCTGCATATTGGCCTCTGAATCTGCAAAAGCCACTTCAGGTTCAATCATCCAAAACTCTGTGAGGTGTCTTCTTGTTTTCGATTTTTCTGCTCTGAAAGTTGGCCCGAAACAATAAACCTTCCTAAAGGCCGGACACGCAGCCTCCACATATAACTGTCCAGTTTGAGCGAGATAAGCTTCCTCTCCGAAGTAATCGGTTGAAAAAAGAGACCCAGCAGATTCACCGATCGCACCAGTTAAAATAGGCGAGTCAATTCTTACAAACCCTCGTTCATAAAAATAGTCGTGAATTGCCTGCTCAACTTCGTGTCGCACTCGTAGTCCAGCTCTCTGACGACTAGAACGTAGCCACAGGTGCCTATGATCGAGAAGAAATTCAACTCCGTGTTCTTTAGGTTGAATTGGATAGCCAGATGAAGAACCCAGCATTTCAAGATCATTGACTCCAATTTCAAAACCACCAGGTGCTCTCGGTTCTTCCCGTACTTCCCCTGTCAACGCAACGGAGCATTCCAGGGTCATAGATTCATGTGAATCCCACAAATCTTGAGAAACTTCTTCTTTTAGGATCACACCCTGGGCCAAACCGGTTCCGTCCCTCACGATCAAGAATCCTACTTTTCCATGACTACGAATGGCATCTATCCATCCTAAAACCGTAACAATCTCACCGATACAGTCCTTCAGAGAACCTATCTCAGCCATGTTTTTTGGATTCATTTTTATAGCACTCAGCGTTAAATGTACAAATTATCAACTATTGACAGTAATCCTATCCAACTGAAAAGAGCTCCAGTCGATCTGCATATCGACAACCGAGCAGTTCTACCACTGGTTGAGCTTCCCTACTCTTAAGATCAGGATCCAATTCTATTAATGAGCGTGCCCTGTACTGTGCTTCGACCAAAAGATCTTCATCTTTTGTCAAATCTGCAAATTTCAAAACAGGGTCTCTTCCATGTTGTTGTTGGCCAAAGAAATCTCCCTGGCCTCTAATCCTAAGGTCTTCCTTAGCCAGGATAAAACCATCAGAAGTTGTCCTAAAAATCTCAATCCGCTCAGCGGCCATTCCCTGAGAATCTGCAATAAGAACACAGAAACTCTCCGATGATCCTCTTCCTACTCTGCCTCTGAGTTGATGTAATTGTGATAGACCGAACCTTTCTGGATTCTCGATTAGCATTACAGTAGCGTTGGCGACATCGATACCTACTTCGATCACTGTAGTCGCCACTAGGATTTCTGTTTCCCCAGAGATAAATGACTGCATTACTTCGTCCCGCTCTTCACTGGAAAGTTGCCCATGAACCAAGCCAACTCTCCTATGCGGAAATACTTCTTTACTTAGCTTCTCATATCCTTCTTTGGCTGAACGCAAATCTATCTTATCGGAGTCATCTATCAAGGGATAAACAATATAAACTTGATGCCCTTCCATCAATTCCGATTCCAGTTTTTTATACACTTCATTTCTTTTTCCAGGAGGATAAAGAAGTGTATTCACAGGTTTGCGTCCGGTTGGCAGTCCATCAATGATGGAAAGGTCAAAATCACCATACAGGGCCATCGCAAGGGACCGCGGGATTGGCGTGGCCGACATGAGCAAAGTGTCTGGGGCTAACTCAGAATCTCCCAAGGCCATTCTTTGTTTGACTCCGAAGCGATGCTGTTCATCGACTACCACCAATCCTAGCTTTTCAAAGACTACTCCCTTTTGTATCAGAGCATGAGTTCCTACAATCACCCTCGCCTGACCATCTTTGAGACCCTGTAGAACGATCCTTCTCTCCTCGTCAGATTTCTTTCCAGTCAACAAATAAACCTCTATACCTAATGGTTCAAGTAGTCTTCCCAAGGTATTAGCATGCTGCTCAGCTAATAGCTCCGTCGGAGCCATCAATGCCGCTTGATAGCCTCCCTCGACCGCCAACAACATCGCAAAAAGACATACAATAGTTTTACCGGATCCGACATCCCCTTGGAGAAGCCTATTCATGCGTCTTGTCGAGCTCATATCTCCATAAATTTCACGTAGTACCTTGACCTGCCCCTCAGTCAGATCGAACGGTAATGAATCATGAAGAGAGACAATAAATTTATTGTCTCTTTGGAAAGATATGCCTGTGTTTAGTGTTGTTTGACGATACCTTCCCATTGCATAGAGGACTTGTAAAAAAAAGAGCTCGTCAAAAGCCAGACGTCTCCGCCCTTGTTCCACCTGCTCCATAGAGTCAGGCTTGTGCAAGGCCTGCAAGGCCTCCTGTATGCCCATCAAAGTAAGTTGCTTCAATTGAGAAGAGTCTAAGTATTCTTCCTCCACTATACTATCCAGAAGACTCTCTAAATTTTTCTCAAAAACACCTCTCAGCACCCACTGTTGAATCTCTTCGCTAGCCGGATAACTGACGAAAATATGACCAGTAGACAGCCCTTCTGCCTTTGCATCATTCCCCGACCGTCCTAGTACGACAAACTCTCTCGGTTGTAGCTGTCGGCCATGAAAAAATTTCACCGATCCTGTAGCCAAGACAACATCACCGTCCTGTAATTTACGTTCGATCCATGGTTGCCCCGGCCAGGCACAGGTGATCATTCCAGATTCATCCTGCAAAACCGCCTGAAAAATCCGCAGACGGCTCTTAGTAGAAATAACCCCCCTTGATCGCACTGTTCCAATTACTGTGGCTTCGGACCCCACTTCAAGACTTTCTACGGGTTGGATAGTTGAAGCATCGTCATATCTCCGGGGTCCATGGTACAGCAGATCTCTCGCTGTAAATATTCCCATACGTCCTAGTGCTTCGGACCGACTTGGTCCTACCCCCTTCAAAAATTGGACTGGTTTGTTGAGTTTAAAGTAAGTCACTTAATATCCATCCTGATGAACTCAACCAATTGCTATGTCGCAAGTTTATCATCCTTCTTTTTCATTATTAATCCTTCCAACCTACCGAAGCCCTCCTTGCCTTCGTCCAATCCACTCCAGCGAAAGGAGAAACATCAGCAACAGGTAAGGGCTTATAAATGTGTGCAAGGACCGACTAAAATTACCAATATTAGCAGCCGAAAATGATAGCTCGCTTTTGAAGCTCTCTAGATCTTTTGGCTGCTGGAACCATTCCAAACTGTGATTCTCTATCCTGAAACGTCCAGTGCCTAGTACATCTCTAGTATTAAAATCACTTGCTTGATAAGTATAATCCCCTGAAGGTAGTCCATCCGTCACAAATCGGCCTCCATCATCGACAACAACAGTCAGTTCTCTGGTCACAGTCTCATCTTCAGAGACTGCTAAATTGATGGTACTGCCAGCCAAACCAAACCCAGTCCACTCTAGTGTCACATTTTCTCTCCAGACTCTCAAATCAGGTTCTACTGCATTTCGGTTCTCCAAAATTTCCGAAGCCATCAACCAACCTAAAACCCCAGCCCATAGCCGCCGGTAGATCTCACGACTAGATCCGCCCTTTGAAAACCATCTCCAAAAACCTGAAGCGAGAACTAGAGCTTTTCGTCCTTCGTCACTGTTAACCAAAACTAAAGGTGATTGGGTTTGACCAATACCATCTCGACGAAATTCTAATGGTCCCAGGTGGCTACTAGGAACCGAGAGAGGGAGAACAGCACTTAGAGGTGGTAGGAAAGAAAAATCTCCGCCAGATAGGGAAGCTGCTAAAGGTGAAGGCTTCAACCTATTTTCAAGATACCACTCGCCGTCTAAAACTCTTTCCTGAGTTGAAATTCCAAGGTCATTCGCAACTGTTCCATCTCTCAGAAATACCAAAGTAGCCTGACCCATTTGCACGGCTGCATGAACCCATTCAGGGGAATTGGCAGAGAAGCCGTGCACAACCAAGAACCTACTTCTTTCAACAGCTTCCCTGACTCTATACTCCTCCGCTATTGCTTCATCGGGCTCTGTGCCTTTCATGCTCAAGTACTGACCCTCACCTAGAGCCAAAAATCCCTCTGCAGATAATCCTGAGGCCTGTGACAACACAGGTAATAAAAACCGCGGCTCCCAATCTGGTTCGAAAGAAACGAGTACTATTCCTTTATCTTCGGAAATAGTCTCAAAAAATGTGTATTTTTGATTGTCTAATTCAAAATCATCTGCCAGTATTTCTACCTCTACTCTGTACTTGATCCATCCTGGGTTCTTCGGTTCAGGCAGATCAATTATGAGATTTGATAATCTTCCTTCGGATACAGCTTCCATCTCTTCGACTGCCACCGAGGTTTCCTCTTGGAAAATTTGGACCTTTATCTTGTCTCTTTCCCCTAATCCCTCAGAAAAAACCGATACTTCAGCAAAAATCGACTCATCGGAACGAATGTTCCTAGAAATACTAAAATCCCTTACACCTACATTCCGTCTTTTCGAATCTACACGCTCGAATCTTACGTCAACGGGAGAGTCCTCAATATAAGAACGTATGTCTTCCAGATCATCATCTATTCTAAAATCAGTAAAGATTATAGCCTCAGAGGCTCCAACCTCTGCTGCTCTAATCAAAGCTGGACCTAGTTTCGAAGAACTCTCGTTAAACTGAACCAATTCTAGGGAATCCATCGGGATAAACCGTGGCCTTTCCCCAAACAACAGAATACGAGAAGGAGTCTCCCTTAGATCCTCCAGCTTTTCAATGATCTTGTCCAAAGGACCATTTTGTGATTGAATACTGGACTTCATACTCAGGGATCCATCCACAAGTACCCAACTAGTTTGGGAGTCTATCCCAGTTTTGGACACAGGTATGAGGGGATCCCAGATCAGTATCAAAACTACACTAAGGATTAAAAACCTAAGGCCTGCAAGCCATCTCCAGGCAGGGATGGGAAGTTCACGGCGTGAATATACCCAAAAGGAAAACAACCCGGCACAAATCACGAGTCCGGTCAAGATTGCTCCAGAAAGAGTCACCGCACTCCCGAATTTGACTGATTGTCAATATTTCCAGGTTTCTCCGAACTCATTGGATCAAAAGCCAGCCCTTTCAGAAAAGTCATTCTCCCACTGCTTTGTAGTTGCCATATGTCCCACTGATCCTCCGGAACCGGATCACCAGATGGAAGATCAATACCCAAGGGATCTTCATGACGCCCATGAAGTAACATTTCATAATGCAGATGAGGACCGGTGGCCAAGCCAGTCATACCAACATACCCAATAACATCTCCCTGTTTGATCCTACTACCCACTGTGATTCCTGAGTAAAAACCATTCATGTGGGCATACCTGGTGGTCCATCCATTTGGATGTTGAATATCAATCCTATTCCCATAAGTAGACCCTCTAGCCCTATGAACTACCACCCCATTCCCCGTGGATTGGATAGGTGTTCCTGTTGGTGCAGCGTAATCTACACCCCTATGAGCACGCCATGTCCTGAGAACAGGATGAAGGCGATTATTAGTGAAACGACTGGAAATACGGTGGCGTAGTTCAATGGGGCTGAGCAAGAAAGCACTTTTAACCGATTTCCCATCTAGGTCGTAATAAGTTCCTTCTCCATCCTCGTTAGGATCGAACCATACAGCAGTATAACTTCTATCACGGTTAACAAGCTCGGCAGCAAGCACATGCCCTGTTCGCATAGTACCACCTGCCCGCACTTCCCTCTGAAAAGCAAACCGATATGAATCTCCCGATTGAATCTGACGGACAAAATCAATCTGCCACTTAAAAACATCATTCAGTTCAAGAACTAACTTTTCACGATCCGTTGGATCAACTTGAGACAGATGACTATTCCCCAGCAGAGAGTTCCAGAGTGACGATTCGATCTCACCCGAAGCCCATATCGTATCTAGCGTGGTCGGGGTGCTAATCAGTTGGGAGACCCATGACTCGCTACGCGAGAACAACTTCACAGACTCATCAGCGTTTAAGGTGACTTCCACCGATTTAGGACCTGTTAAATCTCCGCGCACACCTCGCACTGTAACAGTAGTCCCCTCACGTACCCGTCTTGGGTCGATATGTGTGCGTAATTCGGACAGCAAAGCATCCTGATCGTTGGGGTTCAAAAACTTAGTGAAAAGATCTCCCAAAGTCTGATCTGTTTTCAACTCGTAGACAAATTCATCTTCGCGAAGCTCCGCAGAAATTGGATAATCAAGTTCAATCGTGGGAAGCTTCCTTCCTCGACCCGAGAGGATTAAACCCAATAGCACAAGTAATCCAACACCACGGAGCAATGAAATAACCCTAAGGTTTTGAGACACTAGACTTCCTCCAGAACCAAAACCAACTCTGAATCCTTAGTAGAGAAAAAAGTTCTCTACCATCACATAAACTATCACTTCCACCCAAACAATGGAGTAGCAATCAGTCCATTTGCCTGCGGATGAAGGTCGGTACGTCGAGCTCACCAATTTCTTGATGTGTAATAATGCTCTCGTTAAGAGGGGTCAATGGAACTACTGTAGGAAGATTTTCTTCACCCCCCACACCCTCTACCATTTCTCCTTCCAAAACATGTACCCTAACAGGACGCTGAACCTGTGTTCTGTTCTGATTAACTGCAATAGCTGGAATCTCTACCGATCGAGAGACTTCAGCACGCTCCGCCTGAATCACATCATCAAAACCCGTTGCTATCACCGTCACTCTGACCTGACCTTTAAGCTTTTTATCATGGACCATCCCGAAAATGATCTCTGATTCCTCTCCTACTTCATCGTGTATGATAGTGGATATTTTATGTACTTCATCAATGGCCAAGTCCATACCCCCAGTAATATTGATTAGGACGCCTCTGGCACCCTTTATAGACACCTCATCCAAAAGAGGAGAGGAGATAGCTTCTTGAGCAGCTTCCTGGGCTCTGTCCTCCCCTTCTCCGAATCCAGAACCCATCAAGGCAGGTCCACGAGATGCCATTATTGTACGAACATCCGCAAAATCAACATTCACTTCCCCAGAATTTCTTATCAGATCACTTATTCCTCTTGTAGCATTTAGTAAAACTTCATCAGCCTTTTTTAAAGCATCTCCAAACGATGTTCCCTGAGGCACCACAGACATAAGACGATTGTTAGGCACAACAATCATAGTGTCTACACTTCTGCGTAATTCGGCAATTCCTTGTTCTGCTTGCCGTTCCCTTGTTTTGCCTTCAAACGAAAACGGTTTGGATACTACGCCGACAGTTAAAGCTCCCATTTCTCGAGCGATCTCACCTACAATCGGAGCCGCGCCCGTACCTGTGCCACCCCCCATACCAGCAGCTACAAACACCAAATCTGCTCCTTCTAGCACTCGACGAATCTCTTCATCACTTTCAGCAATGGCCTGTCGCCCAATTTCAGGTCGAGCTCCAGCCCCTAGTCCGCGTGTTAAGTTTTGCCCTAACTGAACAGTGACAGGAGCTCTGGACCTCCTGAGAGCCTGAGCGTCCGTATTAGCCGCAATGAATTCCACACCTTCTAAATCTTCATCAATCATCCTGTTTACTGCATTACCTCCAGCTCCACCCACACCAATGACCTTCATACGGGCACTCTGAAGTTCTGTATCTTCAAATTCAAATTTTTTCATCAGTCAACACTCCCACGAGAAGGTAAAAAATAAAACGTACCACTAAAAAAATTCCCTCAACCATTTTCTTGTCTTACCTATCAAACCAGAAGAAAGATTAGAAGAGCCAAGACCTGTTTTCTTATATCGATCAAACCCGCTCAGAACCAATCCTACAGCGGTCGAAAATTTTGGTCTTGCTACGGAGTCAGCTATTCCTGCTAGTTCTTCTCCAGGAAAACCATTCCGCACTGGAGCAGCGAAAACCTGTTGTGCTAGGTTGTTAATTCCCTGAAGGGCAGATGCACCTCCAGAGAGAACAATTCCAGCATTTATTCTTGACAAGAGCCCTTCTCTCTCCAATTCGGCACGAGCCATAACCAACAACTCATCCATACGAGCCTCTATCACGTGAGCTATTAGCTCTCTGGCTATCTGGCGAGTCTGTCCGCCGCCGAGCCCAGGCAACTCGATCATCTCTTTTGGGTCAACCATCTGTGAGCATGCTACTCCAAACATTTCCTTAGTTTTCTTTGCTTCTGCAAATGGAATCGACAAGCCCTGGACTAGATCATTAGTGACCGTGACTCCTCCTAACGGAAGAACCGCGAGATGCCTGATTTCACCATCGAAGTAGGCAGCTATGTTAGTAGTGGCATCCCCTATTTCTACTAGAGCGACTCCTACTTCCTTTTCATCTACCGTCAGAACAGACCTTGCCGCTGCCAGCGGTTCCAAGATTAAATCTTCCACCTGGTAACCAGCCCTATGAACAGATCTTCTAATGTTTTCTGCGGCTAGTGCTGCCACAGTCACCAAGTATAATTCTGCTTCTAGTCTTGTACCCCTCATTCCTACAGGGTCTTTGATGCCCCTCTGCCCATCCACTATGTACTCCTGTGGAATCGCATGAATTAGTTCACGGTCAGGAGGGAATGCCACCGCCCTTGCCACTTCATGAACTCTTTCTATGTCATGTCGAGAAATTTCATCGCCCTGAACGGCAACTATACCTGGTGACATCATGGCCTGTATTTTATCACCTCTAATACCAACGTAGACTCTGTCCACTTCTACACCGGCCATCAGTTCTGCCTCAGCCAGGGCTGCTCTTATGGATTCTGTGGTCTCATCAATGTGAGTAATCACTTCCTGCATACCGACAGTCCTCGCTTGTCCGACTCCCAATATATTGATCTCTCTTCTCAGGATTGGATCTTGAGGGACTTGAGCAACCACCGCACAAGTCTTAGTCGTTCCCAAATCTACACTAGCTATGAGGATAGGATTCACTGTCTGTCTCCTTCCTCATAAGACACCACAACTTGATCTTCAAATCTCAGGTCAATCACTATGGCGACATCTGAAAACTGACGTTTTTTCGCATCTGCCAAAACAGTTAAACCCGCATTTAATGTTTGCTTCAACAAAGGCGGCCTGAATCGGACCACAACAT
>Ga0310345_10001119_pt1 | contig 31674 bp, 27 predicted proteins | sample HC15DNA20500_MG_FD_204667 | JGI IMG/M metagenome (GOLD analysis project Ga0310345, IMG submission 204667) | Marine microbial communities from station ALOHA, North Pacific Subtropical Gyre - HC15-DNA-20-500_MG | ecosystem: Environmental > Aquatic > Marine > Oceanic | place: Pacific Ocean: North... | reverse complement strand
CTGGACGCCCGAGAACGTCGACGACCTGGTCCGGGTCGAGGACGGCAAGGCCGTGGTCGAGATCACCGAGGAGTTCTCGCCCGCGCTGGTGCTCAACGCCCTCTCCGCCGGCGTCGCCTCCATCGTCGACATGAAGACGGTCGAGGAGCACGCCGCCGACGGCGACATGGGCTACGCCTGGCTGAAGAACAACTCCGCCGGCTCCGGCCCGTTCACGCTGCAGTCGTGGAAGGCCAACGAACTCGTCTCGATGACCGCGAACGAGGATTTCCGCTCCGGCGCGCCGGGGGTGAAGCGGGTGATCGTGCGTCACGTGGCCGAGCCCGCGGCCCAGCGGCTGATGATCGAGAAGGGCGACATCGACCTCGCCCGCGACCTGACGCCCGACATGGTGGCGGCGCTGGAGTCGGACGACTCGGTGAAGGTGCAGACCGACGCCAAGGCCGCCCTGATCTACATGGCCGGCAATCAGGATCACGAGATCCTCGGCAATCCCAAGGTCATGGAAGCGATCAAATACCTGGTCGACTACCGCGGCATGGCCGACAGCTTCCTGAAGGGCCAGTTCAAGGTCCACCAGGCCGCCTGGCCCGAGGGCATGTGGGCCGGCTACGCCGAGACCCCCTACGCGCTCGACGTCGAGAAGGCCAAGGCGCTGCTGGCCGAGGCGGGCTATCCGGACGGGTTCGAGATCCAGATGGACACGCTCAACCAGTCCCCCTACCCCGAGATCGCCCAGGCGGTTCAGGCGACGCTGTCGATGGCCGGCATCAAGGCCTCGATCACCACGGCCGAGGGCAAGACCCTGTGGCCGATGTACCGGGCGCGCAAGCATGCGCTGATCCTCGCCCAGTGGTCGCCGGACTACACCGACCCCCACTCCAACCTCGACGCCTTCGCCCACAACCCGGACAACAGCCCCGAGGCGAAGCTGACCGGCGTCCTCGCCTGGCGCAACGCCTGGGCGGACGAGGCGATGAACGCCATGGTCGTCGAGGCCCGCAACGAGAAGGACGTCGACGCGCGCGAGCAGCAGTATTTCGACATCCAGAAGAAGCTGATGGAGGAAGGCCCCTACGCCATCATGTTCCAGCAGACGGAGCAGGCGGTGATGCGGGCCGAGATCGAGGGCTTCGTCTCGGGCCCGACCTTCGACCTGATCTACTACCGCACCGTGACGAAGTGAGGACCCTCGCTTGACGGACCGGACGAGCGCGGCGGCGTCGGGAGGTTTCCCGGCGGCGCCGCGCGCCCTCAAGGCCACGGCGGGCGCGGTCCTGTCGCTGGTCCTCACCTTCCTCGGCCTGACCGCCGTCACCTTCGTGATCGGCCGGGTGATGCCCGCCGACCCGGTGCTGGCGGTCGTCGGCGACCGCGCCTCCGAAGAGGCCTACCAGCGCGTGTTCCTGGAGATGGGGCTCGATAAACCCCTCTACGAGCAGTACCTGCGCTATCTCGGCCAGATCCTGACGGGGGACTTCGGCACCTCGATCATGACCACCCGTCCGGTGACCGAGGACATTCTGCGCTTCTTCCCCGCGACGCTGGAGCTCGCCACGCTGGCGACGCTCGCGGGCTGCCTGATCGGGATCCCGATGGGGGTCTGGGCGGCGGTCAACCAGGGCCGCTGGATCGACCATGTGGTGCGCGTGCTGGGGCTCGCGGGCTATTCGGTGCCGGTGTTCTGGCTGGGCATGGTGGGCCTGCTGATTTTCTACGGCAACCTCGGCTGGGTGGGCGGTCCGGGGCGGATCGACATCTATTACGACGGCATCGTCGACGACGTGACCGGGGTGATCCTGATCGACAGCGCCCTGCAGGGGGAGTGGGAGATCTTCTGGAACGCCGTCTCGCACCTGATCCTGCCGGCCTCGGTGCTGGGGCTCTACGCGCTCGCCTACATCGCGCGGATGACCCGCAGCTTCATGCTCGACCAGCTGGGGCAGGAATACATCCTGGCGGCCCGGATCAAGGGCGCCTCCGAGTTCTCGGTGATCTGGCGGCACGCCTTCCGCAACGTGCTGGTGCAGCTGATCACCATCATCGGCCTGACCTATGCCTCGCTTCTGGAGGGCTCGGTGCTGACCGAGACCGTCTTCGCCTGGCCCGGCATCGGCCAGTACATCACCACCTCGCTGTTCAACGCCGACATGAACGCGGTTCTGGGCGGAACGGTCGTGGTGGGCATCTGCTTCGTGGGGATCAACATGCTCTCCGACCTGCTCTATCGGCTCGCGGACCCGAGGGCCCGGGCATGAGGACCCTGGCATGACCATGGCGACGCAACCGCGCGCCGCGGGGCTTCGCGGCTGGCTGCTCGACCCCTCCCCCGCCTCCACCTGGCAGGCGCGGGCGCAGCGGGGCTATCTCGGCTGGGTCGGCTTCCGGGCGAACCCGATCGCGATGACCGGCTTCGTGATCGTGGCGGCGCTGCTGCTGGCCGCCGCCTTCGCGCCCTGGATCACCGCCACCGACGGGCTGACCCCGAACCTCGGCGCCCGCCTGCTGCCCCCCTCGGCCGAGCACTGGCTGGGCACCGACCAGCTCGGCCGGGACATCTTCGACCGGATCGTGTGGGGGAGCCGGATCACCCTCTACATCGTCATCCTGGTCTCGATCATCGTGGCGCCCATCGGCCTGGCCGTGGGCACCATCGCGGGCTATGCGGGCGGCTGGGTGGACGCGGTGCTGATGCGCATCGTCGACATCTTCCTCGCCTTCCCCCGCCTGATCCTGGCGCTGGCCTTCGTCGCGGCGCTCGGCGCGGGGATCGAGAACGCCGTCCTCGCCATCGCGCTCACCACCTGGTCCCCCTACGCCCGCATCGCGCGCGCGGAGGTGCTGACCATCCGCAAGTCCGACTTCATCGTCGCCGCCGAGGCGCAGGGCGCCTCCACCTTCCGCATCATCCGCCGCCATGTGGTGCCGCTCTGCCTCGCCTCCGTCATCGTGCGCCTGACGCTCGACATGGCCGGCATCATCCTGACGGCGGCGGGCCTCGGCTTCCTCGGTCTCGGCGCCCAGCCGCCGCTGCCCGAGTGGGGGGCGATGATCTCCACCGGCCGGCAGTTCCTGCTCGACCAGTGGTGGGTCCCGACCGCCCCCGGCGCCGCCATCTTCCTGGTCAGCTTGGGCTTCTGCCTGCTGGGCGACGGCCTGCGCGACGTCCTCGACCCCAAGAGCGCCTCGGCATGACCCCGGAGAAACCCCTGGTCGAGGTCGAGGACCTCCACGTCTCCTTCCGCACCCCGCATGGCAGGGTCGAGGCCGTCCGCGGCGTCTCCTTCACGCTGGGCCGCGAGCGCCTGGGCATCGTCGGCGAGTCCGGCTCCGGCAAATCCCAGACCGGCCGCGCCATCCTCGGCCTGACCGCACGCAACGGGCGCATCGACGCGAAGAGGATGACCTTCGACGGCATCGACATCCTGAAGGCCTCGCCGCGGACATTACGAAAAATCCGCGGGGCCCGGATCTCGATGATCATGCAGGACCCCCGCTTCTCCCTGAACCCGGTGGTCAAGGTCGGCGAGCAGATCGCCGAGGCCTATGCGATCCACGCCAAGGCCTCCAGGCGCGTCTCCCGCAGGCGGGCGCTGGAGATGCTGGAGACCGTCCAGATCCGCGACCCGGAGAAGGTCTTCCACCTCTACCCCCACCAGGTCTCCGGCGGCATGGGCCAGCGGGTGATGATCGCGATGATGCTGATCCCGGAGCCCGACGTGCTGATCGCCGACGAGCCGACCTCGGCGCTGGACGTCACCGTCCAGATGCAGGTGCTGGCATTGCTCGACGACATGGTCCGCGACCGCGGCATGGGCCTGGTGCTGATCTCCCACGACCTGCACCTGGTGGCCTCCTTCTGCGACCGCGTCATCGTCATGTACGGCGGCCGCATCATGGAGGTGCTTGAAGCGGGCCGCCTGCACGAGGCGCAGCATCCCTACACGCGGGGCCTGCTCGAGTGCCTGCCCAGCCTCGACCGCCGGCAGGAGATGCTGCCCGTGCTCGACCGCGATCCCGCCTGGATGACGGAGGCGCGGCGATGATCGAGATCGAAAACCTCTCGATCACCTTCGGCGAGGGCGCCTCGGCGGTCCACGCCGTGCGCAACGTCTCCTTCTCGGTGGCCGAGGGCGAGAGCTACGGCCTGGTGGGCGAGAGCGGCTCGGGCAAGTCCACCATCCTGCGCGCCATCGCCCGGATCAATCCCACCTGGTCCGGCACGATCCGCGTGAACGGCCGCACCCTGAGCTCGAAGCGCTCCAAGGCCGAGGCGCGGGCGATGCAGATGGTGTTCCAGGACCCCTACGGCGCGCTCCACCCCCGTCACACCGTCGACGCCATCCTGCGCGAGCCGCTGGAGATCCACGGGCTGCGCGACCGCGACGCCCGCATCCTGGGCGCGCTGCGCGACGTGGGCCTCGGCCCCGAGTTCCGCTTCCGCTACCCCCACCAGATCTCCGGCGGCCAGCGCCAGCGCATCGCCGTCGCCCGCGCCCTGATCCTGGAGCCGGAGATCCTGCTGCTGGACGAGCCGACCTCGGCCCTCGACGTCTCGGTGCAGGCCGAGATCCTCAATCTTCTCAAGCGCCTGCAGCAGGACCGCGGGCTGACCTACCTGATGGTCTCCCACAACCTCGCGGTGGTGGCGCATCTCTGCGGCCGGGTGGCGGTGATGAACCGCGGCCGCATGGTCGAGGAGCTGACCGAGGAGACCCTGCGCGCCCACGCCCCCGCCGAGCCCTACACCGCCCAGCTGATGTCCGCGACCGAGGGCTACGACCGCGAGGCCGTGCGCGGCTACCGCACCTTCGACTGACCCCCGCGCGTCGGCGCCCAGGCGCCACGCCCGCCGCAGACCGGGAGGCCCCGGGTCGAACCCGGGGCGCCTGCCGGCGGGCCTCTCTGCGACCCTCCGGCGGGGCCTGCGCCTCATCCGTCTTCCTTACAGACCTCTTGCGCAACGCCCCTCCGTCATGGTCCCCATGTGGGGCCGCGCCGGCCCCGGCCCGCGCGCCAATCAACAATGCGGCCGCAACGCGCCGCGCTCGGAGGAGACTCGGATGTCCAACCTGCCCCCTTACCAGCACCGCTCCCGCTCCATCGCCGGCTGCGTCGCCTTCGTCACCGGCGCCGCCTCCGGCATGGGTCGGGCGACCGCGCATCTGTTCGCGCGGGAGGGCGCGAAGGTCGCCATCTCCGACCTGACGCAGGAGGGTGTGGACGCCGTCGCCGCCGAGATCGCCGAGGCCCGCCGCGACGACCCCTCCATCGGCGAGGTCATCGCCTTCGCCATGGACGTCTCGAAGCTCGACGCCATCCAGGCCGGGATCAAGCGGGCGACCGACCACTTCGGCGGGCTCGACATCCTGGTCAACAACGCCGGCTTCTCCGCCTGGGCGCCGATCGACGAGCCCGACGCCTACGAGACGCAGTGGGCCCGCGCCCTCGACGGGATGCTGACCGCCCACCAGCGCACCATCCGCACCGCCCTGCCCTGGCTGCGCAAGTCCGAGAACCCGAGGATCGTCAACATCGCCTCGACCGAGGGCCTGGGCGCGACGCCCGGCAACACCGCCTATGTGGCGGCCAAGCACGGCGTCATCGGCCTCACCCGCGGCTTCGCCTGCGACCTCGGCCCCGAGGGGATCACGGTCAACGCCATCTGCCCCGGCCCGATCCGCTCCGGCATCACCGAGCGCATCCCCGAGGAGCACAAGGTGATCTACGCCAAGCGCCGCACCGCCCTGAAGCGCTACGGCGACCCCGAGGACATCGCCAACGGCGTGCTGAGCTTCGCCCTGCCCTCCGCGAGCTACATCACCGGCACGGCCCTGCCGGTCGACGGCGGCCTGACCATCCGCCGGGCCTAGGGCCGGGCCTCGGCCCTCGCGGTCGCGAAGCTCCAGAAGCGCTCCGCCAGCGGGCGGGGCGCGCGGGGGCGGCGGATCATCACCAGGTCCGTCGACACCCCCCGCCCCTCGATGGCGACCGTGGCGAGCGACGGCCCCACCGCGGGCCGCGCCATCTCGAGCCAGCCGATGTCGACCGCCGCCACCCCGGTGCGCAACGCCAGCCGCATCAGGGAGATGGCGTCGGATTCGCCTGCCCGCACGGTCTCCGCCCCCACCTCCGCCAGCCAGCGCCCGACGCCGGAGGCGAGCGGGCCGCCGTGGACGCGGCCGACCACCGCGACCCGCACGCCCTTCAGTTCGGCTTCCGCCACCCGCGCCCGCCCGAAGAACGGATGCCCGGGCGGCGCCAGCAGGCCCACGCGGCGGGTGGCCAGCACCCGGGCTTCGAACTCCGCACCCCTGACCGCGTTGATCGGCGAGAGCTCGTCGCGCGCCGACGGCTCCAGCGTCAGCGCCAGGTCCGCCTCATCGCTTCGCACCGCGTCGTAGAGGCGCGAGGGGCTGAGCGCCAGCACGTCGATCCGCGCTTTCGGATGCTGGCTCGCGAACCCCTCCGTCAGCGCCGCGCGTTCGGCGATGAGGGTGGAGTCGAGCGGCGCTGCAACGCGCAAGTCGTTGGAAAGGATCTCTCTCGCCCGCTGCAACGCCCAGTCGTGCTCCAGCACCACCCGCTTGGCGTTGGTGATCAGGGCCCGACCTTCGCGGGTCAGCGACACCCGGCGCGAGGTGCGGTCGAACAGGCGGAAGCCCAGCCGGCGCTCCATCTCCTTGATCATCGCCGAGAGGGCGGGCTGGGAGATGTTCAGCTCGCCAGCCGCTCTCGTAAAACTCTCGTGCTCGGCGACCTTCACGAAGGCGCGGAAGGGGGTGGCTTCGAGGTCCATGGCGGCTCCGATCCATAAGCGATGCGGAATGATCGCCGAAGAATCCGATATTGGAAAGCGCCGCCGGCCTGCGCGACCCTGCGCGCGAAGAAACCGGAGGAAACGCCATGTGGTCTTTCGAGACCGACCCCGAGTTCCAGAAGGAGCTCGACTGGATCCGCGACTTCGTGCGCGAGAACGTCGAGCCGCTGGACCACATCCTGCCCAGCCAGTGGAACATCCATGACGAGGGGTTCAAGCGGCTGGTGCGTCCCCTCCAGGCGAAGGTGAAGGAGCGGGGGCTCTGGGCCTGCCACCTCGGCCCGCATCTGGGGGGCAAGGGCTACGGGCAGCTGAAACTCGCGCTGATGAACGAGCAGCTGGGGCGGTCCAGGTTCGGCCCGATCACCTTCGGGACCCAGGCGCCAGACACCGGCAACTCCGAGATCCTGGCCCATTACGGGACGCCGGAGCAGAAGAAGAAGTGGCTGGAACCCCTTCTGAACAATGAGATCGTCAGCTGCTACGCGATGACCGAGCCGCAGGGCGGCGCGGACCCGCTGATGATCCAGACCACCGCCGAGCAGGACGGCGAAGGCTGGGTGATCAACGGCGAGAAGTGGTTCTCCTCGAACGCCAAGTTCGCCGCCTTCTACATCATCATGGTGAAGACCGAGCCGGAGGCGAACGACCCCTACCGCCGCCAGTCGATGTTCATCGTCGACGCCAGGACCCCGGGCATCGAGATCATCCGCGACTACGGCTACCACGGCCAGGCCGAGCCGGAGCACGCCCATGTCCGCTGGACCAACGTGCGCGTTCCGCCCGAGAACCTGTTGGGCGGACGGGGAGATGGCTTTGCGGTCGCCCAGACGCGCCTCGGCGGCGGACGGCTGCATCACGCGATGCGCGCCATCGCGGAATCGCAGAAGTGCCTCGACATGACCTGCGAGCGCGTCGTTTCCCGCCAGACCAAGGGCGAGCCGCTGTGGAAGCAGCAGATGGTGCAGGAGCGGATCGCCGACGCCTGGATCCAGCTGCGCCAGTTCCGCCTCATGGTGCTCGAGACGGCGTGGCTTGCCGACCAGGGGCATGACTGGAAGGACCTGCGCCAGCAGGTCTCGGCCGTGAAAGTCATGATGACCAAGGTGTTGCACGACATTTCTTCGATGGCGCTTCACCTGCATGGCTCGCTGGGCATCACCACCGACGTGCCGTTCTCGGACCACCTGATGAACAGCTTCATGATCGGCCTCGCCGACGGCCCGACCGAGGTCCACAAGTCGGTCGTCGCCCGGCAGCTGCTGAAGCAGTACCGGCCCAACCCCGAGATGTTCCCCGATTACGTGCGCTGGAAGGCGCAGGAGAAGCAGACCCAGCGTGTGAAGGAGGCCGGGTAATGGACGTGAAAGACACCGATTTCACCGGCAAGCGGGTTCTCGTGGTCGGCGGCTCCGCCGGGATCGGAAACGCCGTCGCCCAGGGGTTTCTGAAGAGAGGCGCGGAAGTCCATGTCTGGGCTCGCAAACCCTCCGCCAAGGACTACGAGGGCGTGCCCGAGTCCGATCTCGAGGGCATCCATTATCACCAGATGGACGTCTCCGACTTCCCGGCGGTGGAGGCCTGGGAGGCGCCCTTCGACAGCCTCGACGTGGTGGTCTGCGCCCAGGGCCACGTGATCTACAAACGCGGCGAGTTCAAGTGGAAGGGATTCCAGGAGGTTACGGACGTCAACCTCACCGCCAACATGGTCATCATCGACAAGTTCCTGCCGATGCTGGAGAAAACCAGAGGCTCGGCCATCGTGGTGAGCTCGACGGCCGCCTATCACGCCACCGTCGGCAACCCGGCCTACAACGCCTCCAAGGCCGGCGCGGTGGCGCTGGTGAGGACGCTGGGGGCGGCCTATGCGCGCTCGGGCGTGCGGGTGAACGGGCTCGCGCCCGGCTTCGTGCCCACCCGGATGACCGAGGTCACCACCGCGCGCGAGGATCGCGCGGAGGCGATGAAGTCCCGCATCCCCATGGGCCGCTTCGGAAAACCCGAGGACATGGCCGGCGTCTGCCTGTTCCTGGCCTCGCCGCTGGCGGCCTACGTCACGGGCCAGACCATCGCTTGCGACGGAGGTTTGGTTCTGTGAGCCAAACCCCTGAGCCGGCTGCGAAACGCGAGGTCGGCGGCGTCGACCTCGACCGGCTCGCCGCCTGGATGGACTCCGAGGGGCTGGGCGAGGGGCCGATCGAGGCCGCTCGCCTGCTCTCGGGAGGAACCCAGAACATCCTGCTGCGGTTCCGACGCGCGGGGCGGGACCATGTCCTGCGCCGCCCGCCCCCGGTTCCCCGCAAAGGCTCCAACCGGACGATGGAGCGCGAAGCGACGGTGCTGGGGGCGCTCGCGTCCTCCGACGTGCCTCACCCCCGCCTGATCGCCGCCTGCGCGGACCCCGAGCCGCTGGGCGTCGCCTTCTACCTGATGGAGCCGGTCGAGGGCTTCAACGCCGTCGCCGGCCTGCCGGAGCGCCACCGCGCCGACCCCGGCCTCCGCCGGCGGATGGGCTTCGCCCTCGTCGAGGGCATCGCCGCCCTCCATCGGGTCGACTACAGGGCCGCCGGTCTGGAAGATTTCGGCAGGCCCGAGGGCTACCTCGCCCGGCAGGCCGACCGCTGGCTGGCGCAGCTCGCGGACTACGAGCGCCACGCGGAATGGCCCGGCCGCGCGGGCCTGCCCGGGGTCGACGGCATCGCCGACTGGCTGCGCGAGAACCTGCCGCCGGAGCAGCCGCCGGGGATCCTGCACGGCGACTATCAATTCGGAAACGTGATGTATCGCCCGGACTCGGGCGACCTCGCCGCCATCGTGGACTGGGAGCTCGCCACCATCGGCGATCCGCTGGTGGACCTGGGGTGGATCGTCGCCTGCTACCCCGGCTCCGGCGGGCCGGAGCTGCCGGTGCTGCGCCTCGACCCCTGGGACGGGTTCCCCACCGCCGAGGAGCTGATCGCCCGTTACGGAGAGCTGTCGAGCCGCGATTTAAATCACATCGATTGGTTTATCGTGCTCGCCTGCTTCCGGCTGGGGATCATCCTGGAGGGCACCCATGCCCGCGCCTGCGCCGGGCGGGCGCCGAAGGCGACCGGGGACCTGCTGCACGCCACCGCCGTGGCGCTGATGGGGCGCGCGCTGCACCGCATCGGCTGAGGAACGACCTGCGCGACGGGGCCGCCGCGAGCCCCGCGCGACCCGCCCCGAGGGGCGACGAGAGCGCCCGCGAAGAGGCGCCGAACCGGGAGAGACCGTCATGCTGCTGCCCCCCATGGTCGACTACCACGAGACCGTGCGCACCCACCGCCGCCCGCCGCCGCCCGATGGCTTCTGCTTCGCCGACATCGTCGACGGCTATGCGCAGGACCCCGAGCGGCAGGCGCTGATCTGGACCAATGCCGAGGGCGCCTCGAAGCGGTTCTCCTTCGCGGAGATCGCGGCGCTCTCGAAGCGGATGGCCAACGTGCTGCGCGAGGCGGGGGTCGGGCGCGGGGACCGGGTGATCGTGATGCTGCCCCGGATCCCGGAGTGGCAGATCGCGGTGACGGCGCTGTCGCGGCTGGGGGCGGTCGTGGTGCCCTGCCTGACGATGCTGACCCGCAAGGACCTGGAGTACCGGATCGGGGCGACCGAGCCCTCGGCGATCCTGACCGTGCCGGGGGAGGCCGCGAAGTTCGAGGGGCTGGTCCCCGAGGGCTGCGCGCGGCTGGTCGCGCCCTACGGGCCGGGGGAGGCGCCGGGCTGGACGGATCTGGAGGCGGCGATGGAGGGCGCCTCGGAGGAGATCGTCTCGGAGCGGATGGCGCGGGAGGATCCGGGCTACATCTACTTCACCTCCGGCTCGACGGGGACGCCGAAGGGGGTGACGCATTCGGCCTGGTTCGCGCTGGGGTTCGTGGAGATCGCGGCCTACTGGTTCGACATGAACGCCCAGTCGAAGGCGGATCTGTGCTGGGGGACGGCGGATACGGCCTGGGGGTTCAACGCGACCTCGACGCTGATGGGGCCGTGGCTGGCGGGGATCTGCGCCTTCGTGCACGACGGGCCGTTCGACCCGAGGATGCGGCTGCAGCTGATCCAGGACTGGGGGGTGACGATCTACGCCGCCGCCGCCTCGGAATACCGCTGGATGCTGGGGGAGGACGTGGCGAGCTTCGACCTCACGAAGCTGCGCCTCTCGATCACCGCGGGCGAGAGCCTGGACGCGCCGACGGCGGAGCGGTGGATGCGCCTCTCGGGCACGAAGTTCCTGGAGAGCTACGGCCAGACCGAGAGCTTCATGTCCATCGCCAACTTCCCCTGCACCGAGATCCGCCCCGGCTCGATGGGCCTGCCGATGCCGGGCTTCCCGGTGGACGTGGTGGACGAGGAGAGCTGCGCCCCCCTGCCCGCCGGCGAGACCGGGGCGGTGGCGCTGAAGTGCCCCTTCGACGGGCTGATGCTGGGCTACTGGCGCGATCCGGAGCGGACGGAGGCCTGTTTCCGCACCGCCGCCGACGGGACCCGATGGTTCATGACGGGCGATCTCGCGCGCAAGGATGCGGACGGGTACTTCTGGTACGAGGGGCGGGCCGACGACGTGATCAACGCCGCCGGCTACCGGATCGGCCCGGCGGAGGTCGAGGGGGCGGTGATGTCCCACGACGCGGTGCGCGAATGCGCCTGCGTGGCGAGCCCGGACGAGAAGCGCGGCGTGGTGGTGAAGGCCTTCGTGGTGCTGCACGAGGGCCATGCCGCCGACGAGGCGATGGCCAAGGCCCTGCAGGACCACGTCAAGGCGCAGACCGCGCCCTACAAGTACCCGCGCAAGATCGAGTTCCTCGACGCGCTGCCCAAGACCGTCTCCGGCAAGGTCCAGCGCCGGGTCCTGCGGGACCTCGAATACGAGCGCGCGAGAGAGCGGGCGAGCTGAGCGCACGCGAGAGCGGGCGGGCGGAGCGCACACGAGAGCGGGCGGGCGGAGCGCCCGCGGCCGGCGCGGAGGCGCCGCGTCGGCCCGGGCGCCCGGACCGCGCGTTCCGCCCGCGGCGCGCGGCCGGCGAGGACGCCTGGGGCGAGCGCCGCGGGCCGGCGAGGCCAGCGTCCGGCGCGACGCCCGCGCCTGCGCCGCGGGCGCAGCGCTCCAACCCGCGGACCGGCGGACGCGGCGCTTCCGGCGCCGGCGGCCGGCACGGCCGGCAGGCGTCTGCGCCGCAGGCGGCCGCCGCGCCCCCGGGCGGCGGCCGGCGCAGCGCGACCGGAAGCCGGGCCTCCGGCCGCGGCCCGCGGAGGCGCCGCGTCGGCCCGGGCGCCCAGCCGGAGCGTTCCGCGCGCGGCGCGCGGCCGGCGGGGACGCCAGGCGCCCCGGCCGCCGGCCGGAGACGGCGGGCCCGGGCGCGACGCCCGCCGCGCGCCGCGGGCGCGGCGCTGCAACCCGCGCGAGGGTCGACGCGGCGCCTCCTCCGGCGCCGGGAGGCGCGGCGGTCAGCCGAGGCGCCAGCGCACCACCACGTTCGCGGATCGCCAGAGGGGGCCCGGGTCGGTGAAGCGGCCGGCCTCCTCGCCGCCCTGCGCCGCGTAGAAGGCGCGGGCGGGGGCGTTGCCCTCCACCACCGCCAGCGCCGCGGCCGCGTGGCCCCGGGCGCGGAGCCGGGCGAAGGTCTCGCGCAGCAGGCGGGCGCCGAGGCCCCCGCCGCGGGCGGCGCGGCGGACGTAGAGGTGCTTGATCTCCATCGCGCCGGCCATCGCGGGATGGCCGCCGGGGGCGAAGGCGCAGAGGCCGAGCAGGCCCTGCGCCTCCGCTGCGACCAGGGCGCCGGCGGCGGGGTCCTCGCCCGCGAGCGTGGCGCGCCAGAAGGGGAGGCGGCGGGTCTCGTCGAGCAGGCGCAGGGCCTCGGGCGGGGCGAGGTCGCGGTAGGTCTCGCGCCAGACCTCGACATGGAGCGCGGCGAGGGCCTCGGCCTCGTCCGGGCGGGCCGGGCGGATCTCGGGCGCGGGCGCGGGTGGAGGCGCCCCGGGCCCGGTCACGGCAGGTCGCCGGCCTGACGCATCAGCTCCTCGAGCGTCGGATCCCCGGGATTGGCGGCCAGCGCTTCGGCGAGGATCGTGCGGGCGGCCTCGCCCCCCTCGGTCGCGGCGGCGATGCGCGCGCGCATCCGCCAGGCGTCGACCAGCTGGGGATCGAGGGCGGTCGCCTCGGCGAAGGCCGCCGCCGCGGCCGGGAAGCGGCGGGTGGTCAGGGCGAAGCCGCCGAGCTGGAGATGCGTCTCGGGGAAGTCGAGCCGCGCGGCCATGGCGTCCTGCCACTCGCCCGTCGCGCCGCGCAGATCGCGGGCGATCCGCTCGGGCATATGCGCCACCGGCGCGCCCAGCATGGCGCGGGCGGCGGCCTGGCGGACCAGGCGGGCGGGGTCGCGCAGCAGCGTCGTCATCTGCGCAAAGCTCTCCTGCGGGGGCAGCCCGCGCAGGGCGCCGACCGCGGCCGCGCGCACCAGCGGGTCGGGATCGGAGAGCAGCGGCAGGACCCGCCGCGCCGCTTCCGGATCCTGCGCCCCCTCCATCAGCCACAGGGCGGTGGCGCGGGCGATGCCCGGCTGCGCGGGGTCGAGCGCGAGCCCGGCGAGCTCGGCCGCCGAGCCCGCCGCCCCGGCGCGCCCGCGCGCCAGGGTGGTTCCGAAATGCGGGCGCTCGGCGGCCGCGGGATGGCGCGCGGCGATCTCGGCCGCGGCCCAGGCGGGGTCGCGGTCCGCATGGCAGCCGGTGCAGGCGTCCGGCGCCCCGGTCAGCGCCGCCAGGTCCGGCCGCGGGATCCGGAACGAGTGATCGCGCCGCCCGTCGATCCCCATGTAGTCGCGCTCGACCATGTGGCAGGAGACGCAGCGGGCGCCCTCGGAGTCCTCCGGGTGAAAATGGTGCTCGGCGGAGGCGTAGTCCGCCAGCGGCAGGGAGGGGAAGTCGGGGTTGCCGGCGGGCGTGTGGCACTGGGCGCAGAGCGCGTCGCCCTCCAGCTTCACCTGCGCCGCGTGGGGGTCGTGGCAGTCCATGCAGCCCACCCCCCTCGCGTACATCTTCGACTGCAGGAACGAGCCGTAGACATAGACCTCGTCCAGGATCTGCCCGTCGGCGTGGTAGAGGCCAGGGCGCAGCAGCGCGAGGTTGTAGGCGTCGGCGAAGGGCGTGCCGGGGGGCGGGTTGCCGGGCAGGAAGGCCTCGCGCCGGGAATGGCAGCCGGCGCATTGCTGCATGCCGGCCTCGCGGTCGGCGAAATCGACGGCGAAGCCCGGGTCCGCCCCCTGCCCGCCCTGCGCCCAGTCGGCATGGGCGCGGCCCGGGCCGTGGCAGGATTCGCAGCCCACCCCGATCTCGGCCTGGGTCGAGGCGTAGCTGCGGCTGCGCGGATCGTAGCGCTTGTCGAAGGCGGTGGCGTGGCACTCGGCGCAGCGGGCGTTCCAGGTCTTGTAGGGGCCGGTCCAGTGCAGCCCGTCGCCCGGGGGCAGATCCTGGTCGGGGTAGAGGTGATACCAGACCTGGCCCTCCGCATCCCAGACGAGGTCGAAGCTCTGCAGGCGGCCGGGCGCGGTCTCCAGCACGTATTGCTGGAGGGGGGCGATGCCGATCACGCCGCGCACCCGGTAGGCGGCGCGCGAGCCGTCGGCCTCCTCGACCGTGATCCGGGGCGTGCCGTCGGGGTCGGTGGAGAAGCGGGCGGCGAGGCCGTTCTCGGCATGCTCGACGCCGGAGAAATCGCCCAGCGCATGCCCCTCCTGCGGGAGCGTCCAGGCGAGATCGTGGTGGGAGCCGGTCCAGGCCTCGGTCTGCGCCTGGTGGCAGCCGGCGCAGCTCTGCGAGCCGACGTAGCCCTCCTGCGCGGCCCCGGCGGGACCGCCCTGCTGAGCGGCCCCGGCGGAGGCGAGCAGCAGGGTCGCCAGGAGGGCGAGGAGAGGGGACGCGACGCGACGCATGGGCGGGCTCCGGTGCTGGGCGTCGCCGAGGGGAGGGGACGCTGGCGGGCGGGCCGCGACCTGCCCCGACCGAAGGCATAGCGCGCCGACGCCCGCCCGGGCAACGGCGCAGGCGAGGGCCCGCGTCCGGCGGGCGCGGCCGAAGGCACGGCGCGTCAGGCGCGGGGCCGGCGCCTCGATGGGATTGAAGGTTGGGGGAAATTGCGGCCCGAGGGTCCGGGGCCCGGGATCGCGCGGATCGCCGCCGCCGACGCGGCCCGGCGGCGCGGCGGCGGGGCCAGCGACCGGCCCCGCGGCGGGGCCGAGGGGGCGCGCGGCCGGGGCTCGCCCGGCCGCGCGCCTCGGCTCACTGGGCGAGGCCGACGTAGGTCAGCGAGAACCGCTCCACCGCCAGCGAGGCGCCCATCCCGTCGGAGGTCGAGACCGACACCGGCTGCAGGGCGAAGGACTTGTCGAAGCCCCCCAGCAGCGCGTTCGCGCCCACGCCCTTGCCGAGCGCCACATCCGCGCCGACGCCGAAGTAGTCGCCCTCCATCGCCGAGACCTCTGCGTCGATCGACGGCGCGAGCACCGCCCATTTCAGCGTCTCCTCCGCCTTGATGGTCAGGTCGGCGCCGAGCTTGCCCATCTCGGCCGAGAGCTCCTCGGCCGGGCGGTCGTCGGCATGCTCGAAGACGCAGTCGAAGCGGGTCGAGGAGACGAGAATAAGGTTGGTCTTGTCGGCGAGCGTGCAGGTCAGCATGCCGAACTCGACGCGGACCTCGTTGTCCTGGGCGGCGGCGGAGCCGGCGGCGAGCAGCGCGGCCAGGGCCGCGGCGGCGAGGCGCGAGGAAAGCTGGAGCATGACGATCTCCCTTGAAATCGCGGCGGACTTCGCCGCCCGGCCGGGGCGCCGGCCGGGCCAGCCCCGCACCGCACGCGCCAGGCGCAGCGGCAGGGCTACGCGGGCCGGCGTGAACCGCGGCTGAACCGGTGGCTGAACCGGGGGGCGCTCAGGCGACGCGGCGTCGGGCGGCGGCGGGCGCCGTGTCCGGGCGAAACGGGCCGAGGGCCGCGGCGAGGTCGGCGGCGATCTCCTCGCGCACCGGCGTGCGGCCGACGTCGAACCACAGGTGCACCTCGTCGGCGCCCTGCCGCGCCAGGGCCTGCCCCGGGGCGCCGTCGCGGCCGAAGGCGGCGCGGGCGTCGTCGACGGCGAGCACCGCGACCACCCGCCGCCGCCCGGCTCCGCCGCGGACGGCCACGCAGACCGCCGGCAGCGCCGGCGCCGGCGCGCCCAGGTCGTAACGCACGGTGACATAGGCGTTTCCGGACTTGCCCGACCAGATCGCGCTCTGCTGCATGACGCTTCCGCTCCTTCGCGAGACGCAACTCACCCTCCCCGGGAAAATCCATTTTCCGCCGCAGGCGCGCAACCGGAAAGCGTGTAGAATTCGCCTCGACGCCCGACCGCGACGCCCTGCCCTTTGCCCGCTCCGCTGGCGCGTGCGACGCTCCTGCCAGCGACGGATCGAGGGGGGCGCGCATGCACGACCGCAGGGACCTGCGCGGCTGGTGGGACGGCGCGCCGCCGCCGCCCTGGCCGGAGCGGCGGGGGCTCGCCGTCTCGGTGGTGGTGAACGTCGAGGAGGGGGCGGAGTTCTCCATCGCCGACGGCGACGCCGAGAACGAGCGGATGCCCGAGGCGAACCAGCGGCTCGCCGCCCTCCCCGACCCCTGCATGGAGAGCCAGTTCGCCTATGGCGCCCGCGCGGGCTTCCGCCGGGTGCTCGACGCGCTGGCGGCCCATGGCGTGCCCGCCACCTTCTCCACCTGCGGGCGCGCGGCCGAGCGCACGCCCTGGCTGATCCGGGCCGCGGCCGCGGCGGGGCACGAGATCTCCTGCCACGGCTGGCGCTGGGAGAGCCACGCGGGCATGGCGGAGGCGGACGAACGCGCCGCCATCGCCCGGACCCATGCCGCGATCCTCGCCGCCGCGGGCGAGGCGCCGGTGGGCTGGCACACCCGCTCGGCCTCCAGCCTGAACACCCGCCGGCTGCTGGCCGAGCATGGCGGCTTCCTCTACGATTCCGACGCCTATGACGACGACCTGCCCTATGTGGTCGAGGCCGCGGGCCGCCCGCATGTGGTGCTGCCCTATGCGTTCGACACCAACGACATGCGCTTCGAGCCCGGCGGCGGCTTCGTCCTGGCCCGCGACTTCGCGCAGGCCTGCCTCGCCGCGCTGGAGCGGCTGCGCGCGGAGGCGGCGCGCGGCGAGGCGCGGATGCTCTCCATCGGCCTGCATCCCCGCCTGATCGGGCGGCCCGCGCGCATCGGCGGGCTGGAGGAGGTCCTCGCCGCCATCGCGCGCCTGGCGGAGGCCGGCGAGGTCTGGCCGGCGCGGCGTCGCGACATCGCCCATCGCTGGCGCGCCGCCGCCGGCCTCTCCCCCTGGAGCCCGCAGCCGGAGGCCGCGCCATGAAGATCCTGCTGGTGAACCCCAACATGACCGAGGCGATGACGGATCGCCTGGCCGAGGTCGCCCGCGGCGTCGCCGCGCCGGGGACCGAGATCCTGCCGCTGACCGCGCCGCGGGGCTTTCCCTACATCTCCTCGCGGGCCGAGGCGCAGATCGCGGGCGCCGTGGCGCTGGAGATGATCGCGCCGCGCGCGGGCGAGGTCGACGCGGTGGTGATCGCGGCCTTCGGCGACCCCGGCCTCGACGCGGCGCGGGAGCTCTTCGACCTGCCGGTGACGGGGATGGCGGAGGCCTCGATGCTGGCCGCCTGCCAGCTCGGCCGCCGCTTCGGCGTGGTGACCTTCGCGCCCTGGCTTCGCCCCTGGTACCACGCCTCGGTGCGCGACCTGGGGCTTGAGGGGCGCTTCGCGGGCCTGCGCTCGGCCGAGGACATCGACGGTCCGGTGACGGAGGTCGCGACGACCATGCGCGAGACCCTGCTGCGCCTGGCCGAGCGCATGGCGCGCGAGGACGAGGCGGATGCGGTGATCTTCGGCGGCGCGCCGCTCGCGGGCCTCGCGCGCGAGCTCGCCCCCGACCTGCCCTGCGTGGCGATCGACCCGATCTCCGCCGCCGTGACCCAGGCCGAGGCCCTGGTCCGCCTGGCGCCCGGCGGCGCGAACCGCGGCGCCTACGCCCGCCCCCCCGCGAAACCCTCGCAGGGCCTCGACCCTGCGCTCGCCGCCTGGATCGGCCGCGCCCCCTGACCGCGCGCCGCCCGCCCCACGCCCCCGTGCCGCAAGCCCCCGGGGAGCGCCTGTTCTCCGGAGCCGTCTCTCGCGGATGCCGTGAAGAGCGACTCGCCGGGATCGGTCAAGGATCGCGAAGCGACCGCGCTTGCGCGGCTCGTCCTTGACCGATCCCGGCGAGTCGCTCAGGCATCCATCAGCGAGAGCGCTCCGGAGAACAGGCGCGGGCGCTTTGTTCTTTGGTGAGTCAGGAGCCCGCCGGAGGCTGCGACGCCCGCAGATCCCTCCCGACGCCTCCCACAGCCGCCCCGCAGCCAAGCCCGCCCGCAGGGCGCCTGTAGACCGCTCCCTCCGCTACTCCGGCAGGTCCAGCGCGATCAGCGCCTGCTTGCCCTGCCCCAGCGCATCCATCGCCCGCTCCACCACGCCCGGCAGCGCCGCGAGCTCGCCGCAGCCCTCGGCATGCGCCCCGTGGGCCTTCGCCAGCATCACGTGGTCGATGGAGGGCGAGAGGTCGGCCATGAACATCCCGTCGACCGCCGCCGAGGCGCCCTGCCCGTACATCGCCAGCGTCGAGTTGCGCACCGCGCCCCAGCGGCGGTTGTTGAAGATCACCGAGAGGATCGGCAGCCCGTGCGCCTCGGAGGTCCAGTGGCAGGCGGAGGGGTTGTTGAACATGTAGGCCCCGTCGCCCATCATGCAGACCACCGGCCCCGGAACGCCTGCGTTGCGCATCCCCAGCGCCGCGCCGAACCCCCAGCCGAGGCCGCCCGCCGGGCTCGCCCCGAAGAACTGGCCGGGGCGGGAGAAGCGGGCCTGGTTCACCCGGAACGAATACTCGTTGACCACCGTCGCGTCGTGCGGAAGCAGGGCGGCGAGCGCCTTGCTGGCCGAGGCCGCGGTCATCCGATCGCCCGCCGCCTCGGCGTCGAGCGCGGCGCGCATCCGGCCATGGGCCTCGGTCGTGCGGCGGCGGCGGGCGTCGACGCGGGGGCCCGCGTCGCCGACGGGGCCGAGCGCCTCGAGCAGCGCGGCCAGCGCCAGCGCGGGCTCGGCGGTGATCGCGCCCTGCGCGTGAAAACTGCGCATGGGGTAGCGGGCGTGGACCGGGTCGACGCCGATCTCCCACAGCGCGCCCTGGAAGGCGGGGCGGGTGACGGCGGGCACCCAAGGCACGTCGCAGGCGATGTTGATCACCAGGTCCACGCCCCCCATCGCACGCCCGGTGTCGAAGCCCAGGTGCATCGGGTGGTCGTGGGGCAGGTTCACCACCCGCGGGTTGAACTCCACCACCGGGATCGCCCAGAGGTCCGCCAGGCGCTCGGCGAGCGCCGCCGCGGCGGCGCTGCGCCCGAGGTTGGCGGTCACGATCATCGGGGTCTCGGCCGCGCGCACCGCCGCCGCCAGCCGGTCGATCGCGTCGAGGTCCGGGGCGAGGCGGGCCGAGACCGTGGGCGCGCGCGCGGGGCGGTCGGGGTGCACCTCCTCGGCCAGCATCTCGCGCGGGAGCGACAGGTAGACCGGGCCCGGCGGCGGGGCCGAGGCGACCTCGAGCGCGCGGGCGAGCCCGTCCTCCACCTGCTCGCCGCGGCGGATCTCGTAGTCCCACTTCACCGCCTCGCGCAGGGTCGAGGCCTGGTCGAACATCTCCTGCGCCCAGTGGATGAAGCGGGTGCGGGTGCCGTGGGGCGTCGCCGGCCCGTCGCTGTCGGTCACCGGCGTGCGCCCGGCCGAGAGCAGCATGGGGACGTTGTCGCGCGCGGCGTTCATCGCCCCGCAGACCATGTTCGCGGTGCCGACCGAGACATGCACCATCGCCGCCTGCGGGGTGCCGGTGATCAGCGCATGGCCGTGGGCCATGGCGACGGCGAGGTTCTCGTGCGGGCAGATCAGGGGCCGGGGCAGATCGGGCGAGTCCACGCCCGCGCGCCCGTAGGCCTCGACGATCGAGGGGAAGTCGGTGCCCGACACCGAATAGAGCGCGTCCACCCCGTAGCGCTTCATCGCGCGCAGGTAGGCCTCCGCCGCCAGCAGTCCCGAACCCTCGGCCATCGTCGCGTCCCCTTTTCTTCCGCCTGCCCGTCTCGCCCTTGCCCGCCGCCGGAGCGGGGGCCGGGGGATTGCATGGCGCATGGCGCGGACGTTGTCCAGACAAATGGGCGCGAGGGGGCGCGGGGCCCTGGCGCGTCCGCGCTGCGGCGCCTGCTTCCACGCTCCGGCCGCCCGTGCGGGGGGGCTTGCGTCGGCTCCGGCCGGGGCCGAGAACGGAGGGCGGAGGGCGACCGTTCATGCGCAGACTCATCTCCGCCATCTGGACCCAGGCGTTGCAGCCGATGCTGCGCCGGCCGCCGCGCCGGCAGGTGGCGGCGTTGTGCTGGCGCGAGGGCGAGCGGGGGCTGGAGGTGCTGCTGATCTCCAGCCGCGGCACCGGGCGCTGGATCCTGCCCAAGGGCTGGCCGATGCGGGGCAAGGACCTGCCCGGCGCCGCCCTGCAGGAGGCCTGGGAGGAGGCCGGCGCGCTCTTCGTCGAGGGGCCCGCGGTCCCGGTCGGCCGCTTCGCCAGCGTCAAGGTCTCCGACAGCGGCCTGCCCGAGCCCAGCGAGGTGCGGGTCTTCGCGGCCGAGGTGCGCGCCCTCGCCGACGACTATCCCGAGAAGGGCCAGCGCCGCCGCCGCTGGGCGAGCCCGGCGGAGGCCGCCGAGCTGGTCGAGGAGGCCGGCCTCGCCGAGCTGATCCGCCGCTTCGGCCGCAACCGCCCCCGCCCCGCCGGCTGAGGCCACCGCTTCGGCAGGCCCCCGCGCAGGCCCCCTGAGGCCGCGCCCGCGAGCCCTCCCGGCGGCCGCCCGAGGCGCGTTCCCCTGAGGGCGACCGAGGCGCGCCGGGCGAGGATCGCCGCCGGGGTCCCGCCCGCGAGCCCTCCCGGCGGCCTCCCCGGGCGCGTTCCCCTGAGGGCGATCAAGGAATGCCCGCCGACGCTCGCTGCCGGGGGCCCGTCCCCGGGAGGTCTTGGCGGCCGCCCCGGGCGCGCTCCCCCGAGGGCGACCGGGAAACCCCCACCGAAGATCGCCGCCAGGGTCCCTCTCCCGTGCGGTTCCGGGGGTCGGCTCCCGGGCGCCTGGCCCCGGCGGCCGATCCGCGCGCGCCGGCCCGCAGGAGTGGACATGCGGCCGCGTCTGCCTCAGGAGGGGCCGGCGTCGACGCGTCCCGCGCCTGGGGGCGCGGGCATGGGCATCGAAGGGCACGGATTGAACGAGGACGGGCAGGACCAGCCGGACGGCAACCGCTGGCGGCAGCTGGACAAGGATCTCAAGCGGATCGGCCGGCTGGAGCTGGGCGGCCAGGCGATCTCGCGTCCGCTGGCCGCGCCGGGCGCGGCGCTGGCCTTCATCCTGCTCGCCTGCGGGGCGGCGGCGCTGGCGCTGAGCCCGACCGGCTCGGGCTGGGCGCTGGTGCTGGCGACGGGGGTCGGGGCCTACATGGCGCTCAACATCGGCGCCAACGACGTGGCCAACAACGTGGGCCCGGCGGTGGGCGCGCGGGTGCTGACCATGGGCGGCGCCCTGCTGATCGCGGCGGTGTTCGAGAGCCTGGGCGCGGTGCTGGCGGGGGGCGACGTGGTCGCCACCATCTCCGGCGGCATCGTGGCGCCCGGCGACTTCGAGACGCCCGAGGGCTTCGTGCGCGCGATGATCTGCGCGATGATCGCGGCGGCGGCCTGGGTGAACCTCTCGACCTGGCTGGGCGCGCCGGTCTCGACCACCCATGCGATCGTGGGCGGCGTGCTGGGGGCGGGCCTGGCGGGCGGCGGCCTGTGGGCGGTGAACTGGCCGGCGATGGGGGCGATCGCGGCGGGCTGGGTCGCCTCGCCGCTGATGGGGGGCGCGGTGGCGGCGGGGCTGCTGGCCTTCCTGCAGTCGCGCATCGCCCGCGCCCCGGACCCGCTGGAGGCCGGGCGCCGCTGGACGCCCGCCCTGGTCGGCGCGATGACCGGCGTGTTCACCGCCTATCTGGCGCTGAAGGCGCTGTCGCACCTGGTCCCGGTGCGGCCCTGGCAGGCGCTGGCGACGGGGGCGCTGGTCGGCCTCGCCTGCTGGGCGACGCTGCGCCCGCTGGTGGCGCGGGCGAGCGCGGGAATGGAGGCGCGGCCCCGCTCGCTGAAGGTCCTGTTCCGCCTGCCGCTGGCGATCGCGGCGGCCCTGCTCTCCTTCGCCCACGGGGCCAACGACGTGGCGAACGTGGTCGGCCCGCTCGCCGCCATCGCGCTGGCGGCGGAGCATGTCGAGCCGGGCGCCCTGCTGGTGGCGCCGGCCTGGGTGATGGCGATCGGGGCGCTGGGGATCAGCCTGGGCCTGCTGCTGTTCGGGCCCCGCCTGGTGCGCATGGTCGGCGACGAGATCACCAAGCTCAGCCCGCCGCGGGCCTGGTGCGTGGCGATGTCGGCGGCGACGACGGTGACGCTCGCCTCCTCGCTGGGGCTGCCGGTCAGCTCGACCCATGTGGCGGTGGGCGGGGTCTTCGGCGTGGGCTTCCTGCGCGAGTGGCAGGAGGCGCGGCGCGCGCGGCGCAGCCGCGCCCCCGACCACGCGCCCGAGGAGCGCAGCCGCCGGATGCTGGTGCGCCGCTCGCATTTCCTGACCATCCTGGCGGCCTGGGTGGTGACGGCGCCGGTCGCGGGGCTGCTGTCCGCGCTGCTGCTGAGCCTGACGAACCTGCTGCTGCCGTGAGGGCCGCTCAGGCCGGCGCGGCCTCCCGCAGGGCGGGGGGGCGCGCGCGGCGCAGGCGGCGGCGGAACAGGGCCCGGGCGACCGCCTGGCGCTCGGCCGGGGTGGCGCAGGCCTGCAGGCGCTGCACCAGCGCCTGAAGCGCCGCGAGATCGGCGAGCGGGGTCCGGCCCGGGACGACGATCCCGGCTCCGGGCTCCGGCGCGACGGGCTCGGCCGGCAGGCGCCGGGCCAGCATCTCGTCGAGCGGGCGCAGGGCGGAGTCGGCCGTGTCCAGCCCTGCCAGCCGCGCCGCCACCCCCGCCGCCATCCCCGCCGGCGCCCGGCCCTGGGCGCGCAGCGAGGCGCGCACCACCGCCGCCTCGCAGACCCGCGTGCGGAAGCCGCGGGCCCGCATTCGGGCGATCAGCTCGCGGTCCTCGTCGCTCTCGCGTCGCGCGAAGCCGCCCGCGGCGCGGTAGGCCGCGGCGCGGAAGCCCAGGTTCGCGCCGCCGGCGAGGTTCACCCCGTCGGCGCGCCCCTCAGGGTCCATCAGCGCCTCGAAGGCGAGCGTCAGGCCCAGGTAGCGCTCCTCGCGCAGGCGGCGGCGATGGAAGGCGGGGGGGAGGCGGCGGGCCTCCTCCTCGAAGGTCTCGATGCGCCCGGCGACGGCGTCGGCCTCGGCCAGCGCGGCGCGATGGGCGGCGACCCAGCCCGGGGCGACGGCGGCGTCGGCGTCGGTGGTCAGCAGCGTCTCCGCCTGCGGGCAGAGCCGGACGGCGAGCGCGAAGCCGAAGCGCCGCGCCGCCCCCACCCCGCCCCGGGCGAAGCGCCGCTCGACCAGGACCAGAGGCAGGCGGAGCGCGCGCGCCTGCGCCTCGGCCACCTCGGCGGTGGCGTCGAGGGTGTTGTTGACCACCAGCACCAGGACCGCGTCCTCGAGCTGCGGGGCCAGCGCCGCGAGGCAGCGCCCAACCAGCTCCGCCTCGTCGCGCGCCGGCACGATCACCGCGGTCCGGGCGGCCGCGAGGAGGCCGGGCGGAGGCGCGAGGCGCAGGCCCGCGACCCGCCCGGGCGCGAGCCGCGGGCCCGCCGTCGAGCCGGGCGCGGGCCGCGGGCCCGCCGCGGAGTCGGGCGCGACCCCCAGGCCCGCGACGCCGCCGGTGCGAGTGCTCAGCATGGCGCCTCGCCGGCCAGGTCCAGCCGGTAGCCGTCCGCCTCGCCGTCGCCGGCCGGAAGGCGGCGGAAGCCGCGCGTAGAGGCGCGCCGGAAGCGGTCGAGCGCGTCCGGCCCCTCCAGCGCGTTGCCGCTGGGCCCGAGCCAGGTGCAGCAGATCACGTCCGCCTTCGGCCAGCGCCCGTCGATCTGGCGGGCGAGGTCGGCGATGCCGTCCTCGTCGAGGAAATAGAGCACCTCCGACAGCAGGATCAGGTCGTGGGGCGCGCCGTCGGGACCGTCGGGCAGCGCGTCGGGCAGGAACAGCCGTTCGAACCGGGCGGCGGGCACGGCGCGGCGGGCGGCCTCGAGCGCGGTCTCCACCGCGTCCACGCCCAGGTAGGCCTCGCAGCGGGGCGCGATGCGGCGGGCGAGCTCGCCGTTGCCGCAGCCGATCTCCAGCGCCGAAGCGTAGCGGGCCCGCGGCAGCGAGCGCGCCACGGCCGCGAGGCGGGCGTGCTCGTAGGGGCTGGAGCGGAAGCGCCAGGGGTCGTCGCCCTCCCGGTAGAGGGCCTCGAGGCGCTCGGGGGACGTGTGCATCATCGGGGTTCCCTTTCGAAGAAGATCTCGGGGCCGGTCTCGAACATCTCGACGAAGGCCGGGGCCATGACGAAGGCCTCGCGCGCGTCGTGCACCACCTGGCCGAGCTGGCTGCGGTGGCGGCGGATCGCGGCGCGCTTGGCGGCGCGCCAGGGGCCGGGGTCGACGCGGTATTCGCGCGGCGCGCCCAGCCGGCCACGGAAGCCCGGGTCGTGCCAGCGCGACCAGACCGGGTAGCTGAAGAGGCGCAGCCCCGCCATCCGGGCGGCGGCGCGGGCGACGGCGGCGGCGACCTCGTGATCGCAGTGGGGGTCCGTCTCGCAGGGGGCGAACAGGCTGCGGGCGTCGATGCGCCGGGCCGCCTCGATCACCGCGGCGACGGTGGGGCCGAGGTTCGCGACCGTGTCCGAGGCCGCGTCCGGCAGCCCCAGCCAGGTGAGGTCCGAAGGCCCGCCGCCGAGGTCGACGAGCGCCGCCTCCAGCTCCCGCCGCCGCAGGGCGGAGAGCGCGGAGCGCGGCCAGTCCCGCGAGCCGACGTGGGAGGCGCCGCCGTCGGTCAGGCAGATCACATGCGCGCCGGTGGCGGCGAAGGCCGCCGCCAGCAGCCCGCCGCAGCCCAGCGACTCGTCGTCGGGATGGGGCGCGAGCACCAGCGGCGGGCGCCCGCCGCAGAGCGCCGCGGCGGTGGTCTCGATCGCCGGCGGCGGGGCCACGGTCGCGTCCAGCGCCGGGGCGAGGGCGGGGGAGAGGGTGGGCGGGCGGTCAAGCATCGAACCAGCTCTCCAGCGCGCCGTCGCCGACCAGCAGGTCGCGCCCGACGCGGATCGTCATCGCGTCGCGCGCCGCCTGGCGCAGATAGCAGGCGAGGTCGCGCGCCATCCGCCCGACCGGATCCTCGAGCGCGAACATGCCGAGGCCGACCGAGCGCTCCACCGCCGCGATCGCGTCCTGGCCCAGTTCCTCGGTCAGGAGGCGGGTGGAGATCGAGAGGGTGGCGGCGCGCTGCGGCTCGGCGCGCCCGGCGGGGCTCTCGGCGAACTCGGCGGCGCGGGCGATGGCGGCGTCGGCGGCCAGCGCCCGGATGCCGATGGGCGCGAGGCGCAGGAGCTGGGCGTCGGCCTCGAGATGTCCGCGCCGGGCGAGGGCGGCGCGCGCCCGCTCCAGCAGGCCCAGCACCCCGCCCAGGCTGACCGCCGCGATGCGCCAGGTGCCGCCGATGAACTGCGGCTCGCTCACGTAGACGTCCGGCGCGCCCAGCGGCTCGCCCGGAAGGCCCGAGCAGTCGAACCCGCCCGAGCGGCTGTCGCCCATGCCCGAGACGTCCCAGTCCTCGGGCCGGTGGCGGCGGGGGTCGTCGACCTCGACGATCAGCAGCTGCTGGCCGCCGTCGGCGCGCCGGGCCGGCACGACGGCGCGGCGGACCATGCCGAGGCCGGAGGCGAAGCGCTTGGCGCCGCTGAGGCTTTCGCCGTCCCAGCGCACCGGCTGCTCGCCGTCGGCGCCCCAGACGCCGTAGAGGTCGCCCTGCGCCATCGCGTCCCGCGCCCGGGCGAGCTGGGCGGGCGTGCCATGGGCGCGGATCAGCCGGTGGGCGTTGGCGTGCCCCTCCAGCAGGCGCGCCGCCGAAAGGTCCCGCGCCGCCACCTGGCGCAGCACTGCGTGCAGCGCCTGGGGGGTGGCCCAGGTCTCGGACGCCAGCCACGCGCCGTCGCGCAGGTCGGCGAGGATCGGGGCGCAACGCTCGGCGCGCATCGACGGCAGGGGGCGGATGTGGTGCATGTCGGCCTCGGTGTTGCGATCGCCCACGAGGCGCGCTGCGGGGCGTGTCCAGATTGCGGCGCGAAGCCGGCCGGGAAGCGGCCCGGCGCGCGTGGCCAGCAGGCCCCGGGGCACGTGGAACGGCCGGCCGCAGGGTCGCCGTGGAGGGCGGCGCCGCCTCTCGGAATTCGGAAATAAGTAATCTTCGTCAGTGACTTGAGCGGCGCGGGCGGCGCCGGCGCCGCGGCGGGCGCCGGCGCGCAGCAGGGCCCGCCGCCGCGGGTTGGGGCGAGGTTCCAATAACAAATGTTAAGGGCGCCTTGCCGTTCCCCGGGGCCCGCTAGCTGGAAGAAGCGCCGCCGGACGCCTCCGTCCCTCCCGGCCCTGAAGCAAGGAACGCCGTCCATGAAAGACCCCGAGCAGACCCGCGGCCCCGGCGGCGAGACCCACCAGACCGCCGGCGGCGATCTGCCGACGATGACCACGCAGGTCGGGATGCCGATCTCCGACGACCAGAACAGCCTGAAGGCCGGTCCGCGGGGTCCGCATCTGCTCGAGGACCAGGTGTTCCGCGAGAAGCTGTTCCACTTCGACCACGAGCGCATCCCCGAGCGGGTGGTCCACGCCCGCGGCTACGCCGCCCACGGGACCTTCGAGACGACCGAGAGCCTGGCCGACCTGACCTGCGCCGACCTCTTCCAGCGCAAGGGCGAGACGACCGAGGTCTTCGTGCGCTTCTCCACCGTGGCGGGGTCCAAGGGCTCGCCGGACCTGGCGCGCGACGTGCGGGGCTTCGCGGTGAAGTTCTACACCAAGCAGGGCAACTGGGACCTGGTGGGCAACAACATCCCGGTGTTCTTCATCCAGGACGCGATGAAGTTCCCCGACCTGATCCATGCGGCGAAGCCCGAGCCGGACCGCGGCTTCCCCCAGGCGCAGACGGCGCATGACAACTTCTGGGACTTCATCTCGCTGATGCCCGAGTCGATGCACATGGTCATGTGGATCATGTCCGACCGCACCATCCCCCGCTCGTTCCGCTTCATGGAGGGGTTCGGGGTGCACACCTTCCGGCTGCTGACGGCCGAGGGGAAATCCAGCTTCGTGAAGTTCCACTGGAAGCCGAAGCTGGGCGTGCAGTCGGTGCTGTGGGACGAGGCGGTGACGATCAACGGCGCCGATCCCGACTTCCACCGCCGCGACCTGTGGGAGGCGATCGAGGCCGGCGACTTCCCGCAGTGGGAGCTGGGGGTGCAGGTCTTCGACGACGAGTTCGCCGACCGCTTCGCCTTCGACGTGCTCGACGCGACCAAGCTGATCCCGGAGGAGGAGGTGCCGGTGCGCACGGTGGGCGTGCTGACCCTCGACCGGATGCCCGACAACTTCTTCCTCGAGACCGAGCAGGTCGCCTTCCAGACCGGCAACCTGGTGCCCGGCATCGACCATTCCAACGACCCGCTGCTGCAGGGGCGCAACTTCTCCTATCTCGACACGCAGCTGAAGCGGCTGGGGGGGCCGAACTTCAACCACATCCCCATCAACGCGCCCCGCTGCCCCTTCGCCCACCTCCAGCAGGACGGGCACATGGCGATGCACAATCCCAAGGGGCGGGCGAACTACGAGCCCAACTCCCACGGCGAGGGCCCGCGGGAGGACCCCGAGCGCGGCTTCCGCTCCTTCGAGGCGCGCGAGCAGGGGGCGAAGCGGCGCACCCGGCCGGAGAGCTTCGCCGACCACTACAGCCAGGCCCGGCAGTTCTACCGCTCCCAGACCGAGATCGAGCAGGGCCACATCGCCGACGCGCTCGTCTTCGAGCTGTCGAAATGCGACATCGAGGCGATCCGCGAGCGGATGGTCGGCCACCTGCGGGTGATCGACGAGAGCCTCGCCGAGGCGGTGGCCGAGGGGCTGGGGATGGAGACCCTGCCCGAGCCCGCCGAGCCCGCGCGCGAGCCGGTGAAGACCAAGGCCTCGCCCGCGCTCTCGATCCTCGCCAACCCGCCGGGGACCTTCCGCGGGCGCAAGCTGGGGGTGCTGGTCACCGACGGGATCGAGGGCGGGATGCTCGACGCCCTGCGCGAGGCCGCGAAGGAGGCCGGCGCGATGGTGGAGCTGATCGCGAAGACCGTGGGGGGCGTGCGGCTCGAGAGCGGGGAGCGCATCGCGGCGCAGGAGAAGATCGACGGCGCCCCCTCGGCCCGCTACGACGCGGTGGCGGTGCTGGCGAGCCAGGCGGGGGCGCGGCGGCTCGCCGACGACCACGACGCGCGCCGGTTCCTCGCCGACGCCTGCGCCCACGGCAAGTTCGTGGCCCTGACCCCGGCCGCGCGCGACCTGTGGTTCGAGACGGTCCCCCAGGAGCCGGACGACGGCGTGATCACGCTCGACGCCCCCGCCGACGCGGCGCGCTTCCTCGAGGCCTGCCGCGAGCTGCGGTTCTGGCGCCGGCTGGCCTGAGCGCGCCGAGCCTGAGCGCCCGGGCCGGCCGGCCCGGGCGTTCAGGCGCTCAGGCGCCGCCCTCGGACCCGTCCCAGGGCAGGAACAGGTAGCCCGGATCGAAGCGGCCGATCCGGGCGGCCTCGGCCCGGTCGAGGATCTGCACCTCGCCGTCGCGCATGGCGCAGATGCCGGCCTCGCGCAGTTCGCGGAGCGTGCGGTTGACGTGGACGTTGGACATGCCGCAGGCCTCGGCCAGCTGGCGCTGGGTCAGCGGCAGGGCGAAGCGGCCGTCGCGGCAGCGCCCGCAGAGCTCCATGCGCAGCTGCATCTCGCACATGAAGTTGGCCATGCCCGCCAGCGCCCTGAGCTTGCCGGTCCGGAAGGTCCAGTGGCGGTGGATGGCGGCGTCGACCAGGGTCAGGCCCCAGAGGGCGCGGGCGTCCTCGGCGTCGGCCGCCGCGATCTCCATCAGCGCCTCATGGGGGAACAGCGCCAGCCGCGAGCGGCTGACCGTCAGCACGTCGTGGTCGAGCCGGCCCAGCGGCAGCCCGTGCAGGTCGACGAAGTCGCCGGGGACCTGCAGCGCCACCATCTGCGACTCGCCCGTGCGGTCGGTGGCGTTGCGCATCATCAGCCCGTCGAGCAGCAGCGCGCTGGTCCCGAGCGGCGCGCCCGCCCGGGTGACGAGGACGCCGCCGGGGATCTCCACGACCTCGCTGCAGGCCCGCCGCAGGCGCTCCCACACGGCCGGCGTCAGCCGGCGCACCATGCCGATGTAATCGCTCTCGCGCATCCGCGCCCCCCTCGCCGCCGGCCGCTCCCGGCCCCCGTCGGCTGGGCAGAATAATCCGGGCGCGGGCGAGGTCCAGAGGCCGGATCGTCCCGCCGTCCAGCGCCCTCTCCCCCGCTCGAGCCGCCGCGACGGCGGAGGGCGCAGCCGGGTCGCCCCGCGCCCTCGCCGGAGGCCTGGGGACAGGGCGAGACGCCCGGGCCTTGCGCGCCGGATGTCCCAGCGCCGCGGCCCGGTTCCTGCGCCGCCGCCTAGGCATTGCGCGCTGGCCGTCTCTCCCGGGGCCGCCCGGTCCCTGCGCGCCAGCCGCCTTCCGCGCGGGCCCTGTCCCGCGCCGCGGTCCGAATTGCGTCCCGGCGTCGTCCGCCGCGCCGGACGCACCGATGGCGTCGGGCCCCTCCGGCGGCTGGGCGCCGGTCCCGGTCTGGCCCGCGCCCCCTCGGCCGGCTCGGCGACGGCCCCCCATGGCCGCCCGGAGCGACGGGACCCGAGGGCGCCGCCGCGTCGGGCCTCGCGCCCCGGGGCGGGCCCTTGACGCCCCTTCGCGAAACCCATATCCCCACGCTCGGATGGCGACGTGGCGGAGTGGTTACGCAGCGGATTGCAAATCCCTGAGTTTCCACAAGATTTTCAACGCCCCGCCGCGCGAAGGTTCTCAAGACATACCGGGAACGCGCCGTGAACCTGACAACCCCTTGGTTGTCGGGATTTCGGTGTTCTGCACCCTCATCCAGAACCCAAAAGGAGACCCTGCTTCGACCGTCCGAGATCCGCTTCACCGCGAAGATCACAGAGGCCGAGCTCCGCCAGCGCCTGATCGACGAGGTGCTAGAGAGCATCGGCGCCTTGAGCGACGACGGGAAGCCCGCGCCCGGCGTCACCACGACCGTCCGGCGCGGCGAGGGCCGCTCGGGCGGCTACACGGTCGAGGTCTCCGGCCCGGCGCCCGCGCGGGTTTCGCTGCCGAAGCCTGCAGCCGGCTGACGGCCCCACCTTAACGACTTCGAAACCATCTGCACGCCAGGCTCCCGCCCATGCCTCGCGTCTGGAAACTCATCGTCCGCCCCGACCCCGAAGCCCCCGACACCGGGCAAGGCTACGCCTATGCCGACACGGCGGAGGAAGCTCGAGCCCTTGCGGGCGACATCCCGCACCTGCTGGTGTTCGAGAAGCATCCGCTGATGATGTGGCCGGGGCGGCCGGGAGAGGTCATCGACTGGTCGTGGGGGCCGCCGAGAAATAGTCGGCGCGAGTACGGAAGCTGACGACCAAGCCTCCTAACTCGGCGCGTGCGACCGGACGCATCGGTCGACCTTGAGGCCGGCAGGCCATATTCGGACCAGACCCGAGCGAACCGACGCTTCTCGGTGTGCGTCTAGCCGCTCGAGCGAACTCACAGCCACACCTGTTTCTCCGTCTCCCACCTAAGCCACCGGAAGACCGGACTAGGTGCCGCGATGCGATTGTCGGCCAAGGAGATCTTGGCCCGGTCGCATTCGGCGCGTAGGTATATGACGCTCGCTAGAGAATGCGCTTCGGCCAGCGCGCAACATGCGGAGAGGTCAGACTATGGACTGGGACAAGGACCTGCCGCTTCGAAATTCGCGGGAGGTAAGTGTAGATCTGCTTGATTTCGATCGCGACAATCCGCGATTTACGCCAGACAAGCGGCCCGAGAACGGCAGCGACGAAGCAATCATCAGCCTTCTAGATCGGAATTCGGACCTAGGGGAACTTGTTCAATCGATCGCTCACAATGGCTATATAAACATTGAGCCGATGATCGTTTACGCCAAGGGCGAGCGATTAATAGTGCTTGAAGGCAATCGTCGACTTGCCGCGATTAAAGTGCTCCGCAACCCGATGCTTGCGGCACGCTGCAGGGTATCAACACCCGACATGAGTGCAAAGCAGCGTCGCACCCTGAGCGACATCTTGGTCTATCGAGTCGAGGGAGAAGACGGCGCGAGAGATCTGATCGGTTTCAAGCATATCAACGGGCCGCAATCCTGGGATGCATATGCGAAAGCACTCTACGCGATGCGCTGGCTAGACGCCGAGCGAAACAAGCCCGACGGATTGAGCCTGTCAGAGATAGCCCAACGCATGGGCGATAAGCACGACACTCTACACAGGATGGTTACGGCAGCGTACGTGATACGACAGGCGGAGGCCGACGACGTTTACGACCTTGATGAACGGACGAAACGACACTTCAGCTTTTCTCACCTCTACACGGCACTTTCTTATCCCGAGTTCACGTCATTTCTCGGGATGGAAAGA
>Ga0310345_10001118_pt1 | contig 31711 bp, 29 predicted proteins | sample HC15DNA20500_MG_FD_204667 | JGI IMG/M metagenome (GOLD analysis project Ga0310345, IMG submission 204667) | Marine microbial communities from station ALOHA, North Pacific Subtropical Gyre - HC15-DNA-20-500_MG | ecosystem: Environmental > Aquatic > Marine > Oceanic | place: Pacific Ocean: North... | reverse complement strand
GGCCTGACGGGGCCCTTCGGCTGCCTCAACCGGGCGCGCTACGGCATCGCCTGGGGGGTGATGGGGGCGGCCGAGGACTGCTGGTTCCGGGCGCGTCAGTACGGGCTCGACCGCAAGCAGTTCAATCGGCCGCTGGCGAACACGCAGCTGTTCCAGAAGAAGCTCGCCGACATGCAGACCGAGATCGCGCTGGGCCTGCAGGCGGCGCTGCGGGTGGGGCGGCTGATGGACCGGGCGATGGCGGCGCCGGAGATGATCTCGATCATCAAGCGCAACAACTGCGGCAAGGCGCTGGACATCGCGCGGCTGGCCCGGGACATGCACGGCGGCAACGGGATCTCGGCCGAATACCACGTGATGCGCCACGCGATGAACCTCGAGACGGTGAACACCTACGAGGGCGCGCATGACGTGCACGCGCTGATCCTCGGCCGGGCGCAGACCGGGCTGCAGGCGTTCTTCTGAGGATGCGGCGCCCGCCGGAGGCGGGCATTCCCTCGCCTCGGCCCTTGCGGGCCTCAGGGGCCCCCGCGTCGCGCGGGGGCCTTTTCGCTTCGGGAACCCACCAGAGAACAGGCCCGCGCCTGTCCTCCGGATCCGTCCGTCGCTGAAGATGCCTGAGCGACTCGGCCGAAGGGGTCAAGGACAAGCCGCGAAAGCGCGGTCGCTTCGCGATCCTTGACCCCTTCGGCCGAGTCGCTCTTTACGGCATCAGCGACGGACGGCTCCGGAGAACAGGCGCTCCCGGCCGGGTCCGGGGCGGGCGTTGCGGGGGCGCGATTGACGACCGGTCGGCAGGCAAATAGCGTCGCGGGCGGTGGAGGCGCGCGGCCGGCGTGGCGAGGCGGCCCGCGCGAGAACGAAGGAGGGCGCGCGTGAGCGAAGACCCGCGGCGGATACCCGTCATCATCGGCGTCGGACAGGTCAACGACCGGCCGGAGGATCCCGAGACAGGGCTCGATTCGCTCGGCCTGATGGTCGAGGCGCTGCGGCGCGCGGATGCGGACGCGGGCGGCGGGTGGCTGGCGCGGCTGGGCTCGGTCGCGGTCGTCGACCAGATCTCCTGCCCCGGGCTGGGGGATCTCGCGCAGGGGGTCGCCGACGCGCTGGGCGCCTCGCCCGCGCATCTCAAGGTCACGCCGGGGCCGATGGGCGACGGGCCGGTGACGCTGCTCGCCGAGGCCTGCAACCTGATCGGGCGCGGCGAGGTCGAGGTCGCCGCCGTCACCGGGGGCGAGGCGCTGAGGACCGCCGCGCGCCGGGCCGCCGCCGCCGGGGGCGGGGACGCCAACGCCTCGCGCGCCAGCTCCGAGCGGCGCTCGAAGGGGATGCTGCGGGCGCGCTACGGGCTGACGGCGCCGGTGGACGTCTATCCGCTCTACGAGAACGGCTGCCGGGCGGCCTGGGGGCAGAGCCTCGAGGAAGGCCAGCAGGAAAGCGCGCTGATCTGGTCGCTGATGTCCAAGGTCGCCGCCGAGAACCCCGACGCCTGGCTGAGGAAGCCGCTGGAGCCCGAGGACATCCTCTCGCCCGAGGGCGGCAACCGGCCGATCGCCTTCCCCTATTCCAAGCTGATGGTCGCCAACGGCTCGGTCAACCAGGGGGCGGGGTTCCTCGTGGCGAGCCTCGCCGCGGCCCGCGAGGCGGGGATTCCGGAGGCGCGGCTGGTGCATGTGGGCCTCGCCGCCCGCGCGCAGGAGGATGCGGACATCCTCAGGCGCGACCGCTACGACCGCACCGCGACCATCGAGGTCTCGATCCGCAAGACGCTGGAGAAGAACCGGGTCGCGGCGAAGGACCTGGATGCGGTGGAGCTCTATTCCTGCTTCCCCTGCGTGCCGAAGATGGCGCGGAGGGTTCTGGGCTGGCCCGCCGACAAGCCCGCCACCGTCTACGGCGGACTGACCTTCGGCGGCGGGCCGATCGGCAACGTGATGAGCCATGCGCTCGCCGCGATGGTCGAGAAGATCCGCGGCGGCGCGAAGCTGGGGCTGGTCTTCGCCAACGGCGGGCACGCCACCTATTCCTGCACCGTGGTGCTGGGGCGCGAGCCGATCCCGGGGGCCTCCTTCCCCGCCGAGTTCGACCACCAGGCCGACGCCGACGCCCTGCGCGATCCGGTGCCGGAGCTGGTGGAGAGCTACGAGGGCCCCGCCACGGTCGAGACCTACACCGTCTTCTACGGCCGCGACGGCGCCCCCCGGAACGGGGTGATCGTGGCGCGCACCGCCCAGGGCGCGCGCACCGTGGCCCTGGTGCCGGGCGAGGACGCCGAGGCCATCGCCTGGCTGACCGACGGCGCTGAGGAGCCGGTGGGCGCCGCGGGCGAGATCGTGGCCGGCAGCGCCCCCGCCCCCGACGGCGGCGCGCCGCTGCAGCTGTGGAAGCGGGCCGGCTGAGGCCGCTGCGAAACCTGCGCCTCCCCTTCCGGGGGGGCGTGGACCCCCAAAAAAACCAAGATCGCCCGGCCGCGCCGGGCCGGGGCCCGGCCGGATCCGGGCGGGAGGAAGACCATGGCTCGTTTCGAGGGCAAGATCGCGCTCATCACCGGCGCGACCGGCGGCATCGGCGCCGTCACCGCGCGCCGGATGGCGGCGGAGGGCGCGAAGCTGGTGCTGCAGGACCTGGAGGAGGCGCCGCTGAAGGCGCTGGCGGACGAGCTGGGCGGCGCAGAGATCGCCCCCGGCGACGTGGCCGAGCCCGCGGCGATGCAGGCGGCGGTGGACAAGGGCCTCGCCGCCCACGGGCGCATCGACTGCGCCTTTCTCAACGCCGGGATCGAGGGGCCGGTGGTCGCGCTGGAAGACGGCGACATCGCCGATTTCGACCGGGTGATGCGGGTGAACGTGCGCGGGCCCTATGTCGGGCTCGCGGCGCTGTTCCCGGCGATGAAGGCGACGGGCGGCTCGGTGGTGATCACCTCCTCGACCGCGGGGCTGCGCGGGGCCACGGGGCTCGCGCGCTACACCACCTCCAAGCACGCGGTGATCGGGCTGATGCGCACCGCGGCGCTGGAGGGCTCGCCTCACGGCATCCGGGTCAACACCGTGCACCCGGCCCCGATCGACACCCGCATGATCCACGCGCTGGAGGACGGCTACGGCAAGGGCGATCCCGAGCGCGCCGCCGCCGCCCTCAAGGCCGCCATCCCGCTCGGCCGCTACGGCGAGCCGGAGGAGGTCGCGGCCCTGGTCTGCTGGCTGCTCTCGGACGAGGCGAGCTTCTGCACCGGCGGGCTCTACCAGGTGGACGGCGGGTCCACCGCGGGGGCGCGCCGCTGAGGCGTCCGCGACGCGGGCGAGGCGGAGCGCGCCCTGGCCCGGCCGCGACCCTGCCCTAAAGGTTCATGTCCAGTCGCATCCCCGGGGCGTAGGCTCCACCGACCGGGCCGCGGACGGCGGCCGAAGGGGAGTGGCATTCGATGAAGAGAGCGATCGCGATGATTGCGGGGGGGCTGATGGCCCTCCCGGCGGCGGCGCAGGCGCAGGACGCCGCGCAGGACGGGATGGCCGACAAGGTGCGCAGCCTGGCGCTGGCCATCGGCAACGCCTACGCCTGCACGCCCGAGGACGACCGCCCCACCTTCAAGGAGGAGGCGCATCACCTGTTCGACCTGATCCTGCAGGACGTGGGCTCCGACCTCGCGTTCCTCTACGCCACCGGGCTGGGCTACGGCTCGGCGGTGGAGGCGGCCGAGATCGACTGCCCGGCGATGCTGGAGCAGTGGGAGGGCATCCGCACCGACTACGACCTGAAGGCCGAGGAATGAGACGCCTGGTCCTTTCCGCCGCGGCCGCCTGCCTTGCCGCAAGCGCGGCGGGGGCGGCCCCCTCGGGCGAGGCGCCCGGGGCGGGCGGCGCCGGCGCGGCGCTGGTCGCGCCGCTGTCGATCCCGGGCCTCGCCGAGGCGCCGGTCGAGGCCGGCGACAAGATGCTGATGGCCAAGAAGGCCGGCAAGCCGAAGGGCGGCCGTCCGGGCGCCCGCGGCGGCGCGCCGGTGCGCAAGCCCTCGATCGGGCGCCATGGCGCGGGCGTGAACTACAAGAGCGGCAACAATATCGTCGTGAACCGCGGCCGGCCCGGCTACAACGGCTACCGGCCCGGGGGCGGGCGCTATTACTACGACGACGACGACAACGACGGGCTGGCGGGCGCGCTGGTCGGGGGCGTCATCGGCCTGGGCGTGGGCGCGGCCATCGCCAATTCCGGCGAGCCCGACAACACCTGCGTCGACAACAACGGCGACGGCGTCTGCGACGCCTACTGAGCCGGTGCTCCGCGCGCCCCTCGGGCGCGCGGAGGCCTCGGGCCGCTCACTCGGCGATTTTCGTGATCTTGGTGCCCTCGATCCCCGCGCCGGCGAAGAAGCCGCGCTGGTCGACGAAGAACACGTAGACCCCGTCCTGGTAGGTGGTGGTCGAGAGCCTGCCCGCCAGCATCGCGTCGTCGGCATAGACGATCGAGGGGCCGACGCCGACCTCCCAGCCGTCGGTGTCGTCGAGATAGGCCAGCGAGTTCTCGGTCATGAACACCATCACGTAGCCGAAGCGCTGGATGCCCGCCTGCAGGCCGTAGCTGACCGCGGCCGAGCGGTAGACGCCCGCCGTGGCGCCGTCGACGCGCAGGATCCCCTTGCCGGTGGCGCCGCCCAGGATCAGGCCGCCCTTCACGATCTCGGGGAAGATCAGCAGGCCGGCGGCGCGGTCGAACATCTCCTGCGTCACCGGCTGGGTGGCGACCAGCCGCTCCATGGTGCGGTCGGCGTCGACCTCCAGCTCGGCCAGGCTCTGGGCCATGGCGGGCGCGGCGGCGGCGAGCGTCAGCGCGGCCGCGGCGGAAAGAACGTGACGTCGGTTCATCGGGTTTCCTCCCCCTGGGGACGCGCCCGCCGGGCCCGGGGCCGGCGGGCGCGACGAGCGGTCAGTGGCCGCCCAGCACCAGCGTGCGCACCGGCAGCAGCAGGGTCTGCGCGCGCAGGATCGCGGCGTGGATGATCGCGACCGTGTCGACCACGTGGTAGAACACGAAGGTCGGCAGCGGCAGGTCGGGATCCTCCAGCTTGTCGTGGTTCGAGGTGTAGGCGTTGGCCACGCAGCGGCTGCCCAGCGTCACCTTGCCCTTGTCCGCCTCGTAGAGCGGGCTCATGAACACCAGCACCGTCCCCGGAGAGCGGTTGGTGGTCACGTCCGCGAGGTTGTCCGTCGGCCGGAACTGGCCCGAGGACAGCACGTCCTGGATCTCGGAGATGTAGACCGGGATCACGTCCATGGGCAGCGAGGGGCAGGTGATCTCGCCGATCATGCCGACCTTCAGCACCTGGGTGGAGATCTGGTCGAAGCCGGCGACGAACTGGTCGCGGCCCGCCCCCTCGGGCACCAGCAGGCCGGCGGTGCGGATCATCGGGTTGACCACGTCGCCGGGGCGCAGGGTGAACTGCTCCAGCCGCCCGGCGGTGCCGGCGACGACGGTCGACTTGTCGATCTGCACCTGCGCCTCGTCGAGCTGCGCCTGGGCGGAGGCCTTCTGCGCGGGGATCTGCACCTCGAGCGTCTTCTGCGCCGTCTCCAGCTGCGCCTGGGCGGCGTCGACCTGGCCCTGGGCGCTCTGCACCCGCGCCTGCAGGCGGTCGAGCTCGCGCTGGGCGACCACGTTGGGGTTGCGGGCGTTGAGCTCGACGTTGCGCTGATACTCGATGTTGGCGAGGTTCAGGTCGCTGTTGGCCGCGTTCAGCGCCGCCTGGGCGGCGTCGATCTGGGCCGCGGCCAGCTCGGCGTTGGCGTCGAGCTCGGCCAGCCGGCTGCGCGCGGTCGCCGCCGCCGCCTGCTGGGCGGTGTCGTCCAGCCGGAACAGCGGCTGGCCTTCCTCGACCCGCTCGTTGAGGCCGACGTAGACCTCCGCCACCCGGCCGTTGCGCTCGGGCAGGATGGTGACGGTGCGGAACATCGAGGTCACGTTGGTCGACGACGGGTGGTAGAAGAACACCAGCGTGATCAGCGAGATGGTCAGCAGCAGGCAGAGCGTCAGGCCCCAGCGCAGCTCGTACCACACCGAGAACAGCGTCAGTTCCCGGCCCCAGCGCTTGCCCTGGGCGTAGCGGCGGATCAGGTAGTCCGGCAGGATCGTGACGCTGGAGCAGAACATCAGCTCAAACATTGCGGTCCTCCCGCGCGGGGGTGGAGATGGCGGCCGCGTCGGGCTCGGGCTGGGGCGGGCCGGCGGGCTGGGCCGGGCCTGCGGACTCGGACGGGGGCGGGGCCGCGGACCAGGACGGCGTGGCGGGCTCGGGCGCGGGCCCGGCGGTCCCGGGCGCCATGCGCGCGGCGGCGGCCGAGAGCGACTCGGCGATCTTGTTCAGCGGCGTCAGGAAGTCCGGCACGTTCAGCGCCGCCAGCAGCAGCGCGCCCACCCAGAACACCGAGTTGTGGGTGAACAGCGCCAGCAGCGCCATGATCCCCACCAGCTGGAACTGGGTGTGGCTGGCGCGATGGGCCATCCGCTCGGGGATCGCGTGCAGGTGGAAGTAGATCAGGCCGATGCCGACGACCACCGCCAGCAGGAACAGGCCGACGACGACGAGCATCTGGTCGGGCTGGCCGGGGGGCGTCGCGAAATAGGGAATGGCCTCGAGGACGACGCCGTGCGTGTCGGCGAGAGCGGCGTCGGAGGTCGGATCTGCCAAGGCGGGGTCTCCGGTGGTGGGGCGTCCGGCCGGCGGGATGCCGGCGCGGCGCGGGGCTCGGGGAAGCCGGGCGAGCCCCCCCGGACGCGCCCGAGCGTCGGTCCGGCCGCCGGGGCGGCCGGGCCGGACATCGTCAGCGGCTGTCGGCGGGCGCGCCGCCGCCGCCGCTCTCCTGCACCGCCTGGGCGGCGGCGCCCAGGGCCGCCTGACCCTTGGGCGACTCGGCCGGGATCTCCTCGCCCTCGTCGTCGGTGACGCGCACGCGGACCTCGCGGCGGGCGAACTCGATCCCCGCCTCGTCGAAGGCCTTGTTGACGCGGTTGAAGATCTCCTTGCGCAGGACGAACTGGCGGCCGGGGCGGGCCATGAACTTGCCGCGGACCACGATGCCCACGTCGTCGAACTCCAGCACGCCCTGGCTCTTGAACGGTTCGATGAAGTCCTCCTTGAACTCGGGGACCTCCATCATCTCCTGGCCGATCTTCTTGAAGATCTTCTTGATCTTGTTGGGGTCGGTGCCGAAGGGCACGGTGAAGCGCAGCTTCATGATCACCCAGTCGCGGCTGTAGTTGGTGACCTTGGAGATGTCGCCATAGGGGATCGTGTGCACCGCGCCGAGGTGGTGGCGCAGCTGCACCGAGCGGACCGAGATCTTCTCGACCGAGCCCATGGTGCCGCCGACGTCGATGAACTCGCCGGTGCGGAAGGCGTCGTCGACCAGGAAGAACAGGCCCGAGACCACGTCCGAGACCAGCTTCTGCGCGCCGAAGCCGATGGCCAGGCCGAAGACCGAGGCGCCGGCGATCAGCGGCGCGATGTCGACCCCCGCCTGGCTGAGCGCCAGCATCAGCGTGAACACCGCGATGAAGCTGAGCGCCGCCCAGCGCATCAGCGGCAGCACCGTGGCGAGGCGGGAGGCGGAGGCGCCCCCGCCCTCGGTGTCCACGTCGCCGGGGGCGGCCTTGTCGCCGGTCGCCTCGCGGCTCAGGCGGGTCAGGAACTGGATGTTGACCAGCTCGAACAGGATGTAGCCGACCGCGGCGATGGTCAGGAAGCGCATCACCCCCGCGGCGACCCCCGCGCCCACGCCCTGGGCGGCGAGGCCGAACAGCGACAGGCCCCAGGCCTTGGCCAGCAGCAGCGTCAGGGCGACGTAGACGAAGACCCGGCCCATGCGCAGGTAGGCCCGCGCCACGCGCCCGCCCGCCGTCTGCGCGGCGAGGCCCGAGCCGGTGGTTCCCGGCGCCAGCCGCAGCGAGACCGCGCGGATCAGGCTGTCGATCGCCGGCACGCAGAGCACGATGATCACGCCCATCCGCGCCTGCCCGCTCATCGCGACCCGGTCGCCCAGGGCCAGGAACAGCTCGGCGATGACCCATTGCAGGACGATCAGCGCCACCGCCAGCCGCGGCCACACATGCGGCCAGGAGCCGGGGACCACGGGCTGTCCCGGCGCGGCCATCATGCCCGAGAGCGCCTCGCGCCGCCGCCAGGTGAAGATCGCGGCGGCGACCACGAAGATCAGCCCCAGCCAGAAGAACCAGCCGTCGGCCGGATCCTCGCCGGCCATGCGCATCAGCTCCGCCAGGCGCGTCAGCACCGCCAGCAGCACCGCGAGGCCGAAGTAGCCCCGCCAGGCGGCGCGGGCCTCCTCGTCGGAGGCCGAGAGCAGCCGCAGCTCCGGCCGGTCGGGCGACAGGCACAGCGTCAGCGCCGCCACGAACAGCGGCACGTTGATGCCGGCCGCGGCGAGGATCAGCCAGGCGATCTCGCGCGGGGTCTGCGTCTCGAAGGCGGCGGGGAAGACCAGCGCCAGCACCAGCCCCGCCCCGACCGCGAAGCCCAGGATGCCCGCCAGCGCGATCGCGAAGCGCCGCAGCGCGGCGTGAAGCCGGCGGCCGGGCGAGATTTCGTAGCGCGGCTCCGGCGGGGGCGGCGGTCCCGCGGGCTCCGCCGTCGCCGCCTCGGGCGCGGCGTCGGGGAGAGGCTCGGGCGCCGCCGCCGGAAGGGGCTCGGGCGGGGTCTCGACGAGGACATGGAGCTCCGGCTCGCGCCAGGCCGCGGCGACGGCGCGGCGCACGCCGAGGTTGGCGGCGAAGCCCACCGCGCCGGCGACGACCGTCAGCAGGATCAGGAGCATGGCGCCGCCGAAGCCGCCCTCCGCCCCGAACAGGGCGAAGGAGTCGATCAGCGCCTCGAACCGGGCGCCGAGGTCGAACACCTGGTCGATCAGGTGCCCGCCCACCCGGGCCGCCGCGTCGGCGAGGCCGGGCGCGTCGGCCGCGGCCGCGGCCTCCGCCGCCTCGGTCCGGGCGACCGCGTCGAGCCGTTCGAGCAGGAGGCCGCGGACCTCCTGGTCGGACAGCTCGGCGACGAGGGCGCGGGCGGCCTCGGGCGTCAGCGGATCGGGCAGCGCCGGGGCCGCCGCCTCCTGCGCGCGGGCCGCGAGCGCGGGGAGCAGCAGCGCCGCCGAGGCGGGCAGGCCGAGCCGGCGCCCCACGGCGACGGCGGGTCGTACAACACGGAAACGGCGCATCTCGACACGGTACTCCCTTCGCGGGCGCGGGGAGGTCCGCCGGCGTCCCGCCGTCTCTCCGCTCCGCCCATCCCTGCCGCGGACCTTATCCAAGCGTCAGCGGAGCGGCTAGTCGGGTTTGCGTGATCTTCAAGGGCCGCCGGCGATTCCGCGGCCGGCGTCGCGCCGCGGCCGCGCCCCTTCGCGGAAGCCGTTTCAAAACAAGGGATGTGCGCGCGGGCGGGCGTGCTAGACATGTCGCAGGCCCGAGTCTCTCGGCCCCCCGGTCGGAGGGACGGGCCCGCGACGCCGGCGCGCCCCGGCCGCGTCGTGCGCCGGGCGTGACGGGGCGAGGGAGAGGGCTTCGAGATGAGGGACGTGACCGCCCTGCGCGGAACGCTGGCGCGGCTGGCCGGAGGGGGGCTGGTGGCGATCGCGCTGGCCGCGGCGCCGTCGCCCGAGGGGCTCCGCGCCCAGACCGAGATCCCCGCAGCCGCCGCCGACGCCGACGCTTCCCAGGCGCCCGAGCAGGAGCTGCTGGGCGCCGACGAGCTCGACGAGCTGGCCGCTCCGGTGGCGCTCTACCCCGACGCGCTGCTGACCCAGGTGCTGGTCGCCTCGACCTACCCGCTCGACGTGGTGAAGGCCGGGCGCTGGGTGGAGGACAACGAGGATCTCGAGGCCGGCGCCCGCGACGAGGCGGCCGAGGGCCAGGGCTGGGACCCCTCGGTCATCGCGCTCGCCGCCGGCTTCCCGACGGTGGTGACCCGGATGAGCGAGCACCTCGACTGGACCCAGCGGATGGGCGACGCGATGCTGACGCAGAGCGACGACGTCCTCGACGCCGTGCAGCGGCTGCGCGCGCAGGCCCAGGACGTGGGCAACCTCGGCAGCAACGACGCCCAGACGGTGACGGTCGAGGGCGACCAGATCTACATCGAGCCGACCTCGGAGGACGTGGTCTACGTCCCCGCCTACGACAGCCAGGCGGTCTACACCCAGTCGAGCGGCGGCAAGACCGTGGTCTATGACGACGGCGACGACGGCTGGGACACGACCGACATGCTGGTGACCGGGGGCATCGCCTTCGGGGCGGGGATGCTGGTCAACGAGATCTTCGACGACGACGACGACTGGAACGGCTACTGGCGCCCGGGCCCGCCGCCGATCCGCTGGGGCGGGGGCGGCTTCTACCCGCGGCCCTGGGGCGCGGGGCGGCCCGACCGCAACGCCATCGGCAACCGGGTGAACATCGGCAACCAGGTGAACATCGACGTCGACCGCGACGGCCGCTGGAACCCCGATCCGCGCCGGCGCGACGACGCCCGCGACCGGCTGGCCCGCCGTGATCCCGGCGACCGCCCGCAACTCGGCGACCGCAACGGCATCAACCGCCCCGGCGGCCCCGGCGGCGCCCTGACCGGAAACCGCTCGGCCAGCGGCCGCCCGAACCTCGAGTCCTCGATTCAGGACCGCCTGCAGGGCGGCGGCGGGGCCAACCGCCCGACGCTGGGGGGCGGCGACCGCCCGACGCTGGGGGGCGGCGACCGCCCGAACCTGGGAGGTGGCGGCGGCGACCGGCCGACGCTGGGGGGAGGCGGGAACAACCGCCCGGCCCTTGGCGGCGGAGGCAACGACCGGCCGAGCCTCGGGGGCGGCGGAGGCAGCCGGCCGACGCTGGGCGGCGGCTCGCGGCCGAGCCAGGGCGGCTCGGGCGGGGGGGCGCTGTCGTCCCTCAAGAAATCCTCGGGCGGCGGCGCCAAGCCGGCGATCCAGGCCCGGCGGCCCGCGCCCTCGGCCAGCCCGCCGAAGCTGCCGGCCCGCAAGCCCTCGGGCGGCGGCATCTTCTCGGGCGGCGGCAACGCCGGCGCGCTGAAGGCGGCGCAGAGCCGGGGCGCCGCCAGCGCCGGGCGCGCGAAACTGCCCGTCGGCGGCTCCCGCGCGGCGCGCGGCGGCGGCGGCGGCGGACGGCTGGGAGGGCTGCGTCGATGACCTGCTGGAGCTTGCACGCCATGGTCCGTTCCCCCCTTCGGCCCGCCTCCGCCCGTCGTTCGCGAACGACGCTGGCGGCCCTCGCCCTTGCCGCGCTGGCGGGGGCGCCCGCGCTGGCCGAGCCCGCCGCCTACCCCTCCCCGCGCGAGGCGGTGGCGGCGGTGGTCGCGGCGGTCGAGGCCGCCGACCGCGACGCCCTGCTGACCGTCTTCGGCCCCGAGAACGAGGACGTGGTCTTCACCGGCGACGACGCCCGCGACCGCGAGGCCTGGTCCGGCTTCCTCGAGAACTACCGCGCCTCGCACCGGCTGAAGGTGAACTCCCAAGGCTGGGCGAACTTCTACCTCGGCGAGGATCAGCACCCGTTCCCCGCCTCGATCTACCGCAACGAGGACGGGACCTGGTCCTTCGACGCGGCCGAGGCGCGCGACGCCGTGCTGCTGCAGCGGATCGGGGCCAACGAGCTGGACGTGATCGCCCTGCTGCGGGCCTATGTCGGCGCCCAGGCCCGGTTCCGGCAGGTGGATTACGACGGCGACGGCCAGCTGGAGTTCGCCGCCCATCTGCTGAGCGACGCCGAGGCCCGCGACGGCCTCTACTGGCCTCCGGCCGATGGCGCGCCCGAGAGCCCGATCGGCGACTTCATGGCCCGCGCCGCCGCCGACGGCTGGTCGGTGGGCGACGCGGTCGAGGCGCCGGAGCCCTACCTGGGCTACTACTACCGGGTGCTGACCGCCCAGGGCCCCGCGGCCCCGGGCGGGGAGATGAGCTATCTGGTCAACGGCCAGATGCTCGCCGGCCACGCGCTGCTGGCCTTCCCGGCGGACTACGGCGGCATGGGCGTGATGAGCTTCCTGGTGGCCGAGAACGGCGTGGTGCTCGAGGCCGACCTCGGCCCCGAGACGCTGGAGAAGGCCGCGGCCATCGAGATCTACGACCCCGGCGAGGACTGGACCCCGGTCGACTGACCCCCCCGCCCTGCGCGGACCGCACGGCCCTCCGAGCCTCTCGGAGGGCCGTTTTCGTCTGCGCGATCAGGCGCCTGGCGGGTCGGGGGCGGCTGCGTTTCGCGCTTGCACAATCGTTGGTTTCATTAACGTATCGAATTGGAGTAGGGTCCGAATCCGATTCTCGCCGAAAGGACCCTATTGTCTTGAGAACGGATACGGATCTCCGCGACGCGGCGCCCTGGACGTCGCGCGACGCCGCCGGGCCGCTGACCTGGCTGCAGGCGCTCGACCGGATGTCGGGCGCGCGGATCCTGTGCCTGGGCGAGCTCCACGACCGTGCGGACATCCACCTGTGGCAGCGCGACGTGATCGAGGGCCTGCTGCCGTTCCGCCCGAGGATCGTGGTGGGGCTGGAGATGCTGCCGCGCTCGGCCCAGCCGGCGCTCGACGCCTGGACCGCCGGCGCGATGCGGTTCGAGAGCTTCCTGGAGGCGGTGGACTGGCCGGGCGTCTGGGGCTTCGACCCGGCGCTCTACGCCCCGATCTTCGACCTGGCGCGGGACCGCGGGCTGGGCCTGCGGGCGCTGAACGTCGCGCGCGGCCTGGTGCGGCGGGTGGGCCGCGAGGACTGGGGCGGCGTGCCGGCGACGGAGCGCGAGGGGCTGGGCCTGCCGGCGCCGGCCAGCCCCGCCTACCGCCGCCGCCTGTTCGAGGTCACCGGCGGCGCGCGGCCGGGGCGGGCGGCGGCCTCGCCCGAGGATCCGGCCTTCGACCGGTTCGTGCGCGCGCAGCTCGTCTGGGACCGCGCCTTCGCCGAGGGGCTCGCCGCCGCGAGCCGCCTGCCGGAGGCGCCGCTGGTGGTGGGGCTGATCGGGCGCGGCCACCTGGAGCACGGCCTGGGCGTGCCCGAGCAGCTCGCGGCCCTGGGCGAGACGGGGGTGCAGGTGGCGCTGACCGCCGATCCCGGGGAGAGCCCGTCGCCCGAGCTCTCGGATCTCCTGTTCCGCCTGCCCTCGTCCCCCTGACCCCCGGCCGGGCGGCCGAGGGGCGAGGGGCGGATCAGTCGCTCATCTTGCGGGCGCGGCGGTTGATCTTGCGCTTGCGGAAGCCGGGCTTGCCGGCCGCGCCATGGGCGCCGCCGCCGCCGTGGCCCTTGCCGGGGCCCTTGCGGCCGCGCTGGGCGCGGGGCTTGGCGCCGGCGCGCAGCTCGCCCTTGCCGCCGCGGCCCTTGCGCTTGTCGCTGCGCTCCTGCAGCGACGCGGCGGCCTGCATGACATGGGCGATGGCCTCGCGCGCCTCGGCGTCGCTCCACACGTCGGTGCCGACCTCGGGGTACATCGAGAAGTCGTCGGTGAAGGCGAAGGGCGAGCCGTCGGCGAGCGTCCAGGCCTGGGCGAGGCGGGCGTTGGACTCGGTCCAGTGGCCGAGGAAGGCCTCCGCCTCCGCCCGCGCCGGCAGGAGCTTGCCCTCGTCCGAGGCGGCGCGGCGGATCGCCTTCAGCGCCTCGCCGCCGATCCCCGCCGCCTTGGCCGCGAGCGAGAGCAGCGTGCGCTCGCGCCCCACGGCGGTGTTGCGGCGCACCGGCTCCTCGTCGAGCGTCACCGCCAGCCCGGCGCGGGAGAGGAAGTCGGCGACCGAGTCGCCGTTCTTCAGCGCCTCGCGCTCGAACAGGGCGACCTGCATCGCGTCGGTCCCGAAGGCCTCGCGCCACATCTCCAGCTTGGCGTGGTAGTCGAAGTAGGTGTGGAAATGCGGCTGATGCTCGGGCAGGGCCGACATCTGGTAGCCGTAGAAGCGCGCCGCCGGGCGCGGGGTCGGCGAGATCACCTGCTTGCGGTGCGACAGCGCCAGCATGTCCTGGCGGCGCAGGTAGGCGATCACCGAGACGCTGTCGAAGCGCGCGCGCACCAGCTTGGCGAGACGGGCGATCTCGCCGGCGTCGTGCAGCCAGAACAGGTTCTCCGAGGACAGCACGTTGACCTTCGCGACCGGCCGGATCAGCGCGTCGCCGACGTCGTCGGCGAAGGTGGCGCGGAACTCGGCCCCCTTGCCTTCGGTGGCGCCCAGCGCGTTGGCGTTGGCGGCCTGCTTGCCCATGGAGTTGGACTGCAGATAGACGGCGCCCGCCTTCTCCAGCGCCTCGGCCGATCGGGTCAGCACGTACTGGATCGAGGACGTCCCCGTCTTGTGCGAGCCGATGTGCAGGATCAGGTGGGCCATCCGTCGTCCTCTCGTCGCGTCCCTGCGCGGTCTTGGGCCGCGTCCGAGCCGGTTGGCACGCCCCCGCCCGGCTGTCAACGCGCCCCCCGCCGCAAGGCCCGCGCGCCCGCCGCCGGGGCCGTCGCGCCGCGCCGCGCGTGGCGCCGGGGGCACGGGACCGCCGTTCGGCGCCGGGCGGGAGGGGGCGGCCTCAGCGCCGCGGAAACGCCGGGCTGACCAGCTGCGCGCGCAGGTGCTTGGCGATGCGCACCGCCCATCGCCGCTGCCAGACCGCCGGGGAGGCGAGGATCCCCAGCGCCGCGAGCGCGAAGGCCCCCGCCCGCCCGCCGGGCCCCAGCGCCACCGGCCGCGGCCAGCGGCCGATGCGGCGCGCGATCCATTCGTCCCGCTCGGCGTTCACGTCCTGCCCCGCGGCCCGGGCGCGGGAGACGAGATGCGCCCCGATCGGCCGCCGGTGCGCCATGGCGGCGGCGTCGACGATGGCGATGCGGCGGGCGGGCGCGTCGACATGGGCCTGCCAGACGAAGTCCAGCCCCTTCGCCGCCGGCCGGTCCTTCATGTCGGGCATCGCGGCGGCCAGCACCTCCGGCGTCAGCAGGGGCGCCATCAGCTCGACGAAGTTGGTCCGCCGCAGCCGGGTCAGCGGGTTGCGCACGGTGATGTAGTGGGAGAACTCGCTGTCCGGCGTCAGCGCCGGCTGGGCGAGGGCGAGGTCCTCGGCCTCGGCGATCTCCAGCAGGCGGGCCACCGTCGCCGCGTCCGCCTCGATGTCGTCGTCGGGCAGCCAGATCCGCGGGGCGCGGGTCATCAGCTCCGGCCGCTCGGTCAGGATGGCGTGCAGGGCGTCCCACTTGCCGCCCTCGCGCGGGATCACCGCGTCGGGCTCGAAGGCGTCGAGGTCCGGCACCTCCTGGTAGGGCGACAGGATCAGCTCCCAGTCCCGCGCCGCCCGCGGGGTCTGCGCCCAGCCGGAGACGCGGTGGTCGGCGCCGATGCGCAGGATCACGAGCGCGCGGGGGGAGGTCATCGCGGTCCCTCGAAGAGGCGCGCCCAGGCCTCGGGCGTGCGGGCGGCCTCGGCGCCGTCGCGCCAGTCCTCCAGCGCCCGCCGCAGGCCCAGGCGATAGCGCAGCGCGGCCCACAGGCTCTGCGCCAGCAGCGACAGCGCCACGCCGGGGCGGGGCTGGTGCAGGCGGAACCAGGTCCCGGCGGGGTCGGAGCGCACATGCGCGCGCGCCAGCACCGTGCCCGGCAGGGCGGCCTTCTCGTGCACCAGCGCGAAGGGCGTCCGCCTCGGCCAGGCCAGCGCCAGCGTCGCCCGCAGGAAGCCCCGGGCATGGGCCGCGGCCGAGAGCGGCCGCGCGGGCGCCGCGATCACCGGCAGCCCCTCGGGCGCGGCCTCGAGCGGCCGGGGCCGCAGGCCGGGGGCGAGGCCCGCCGCCTGCGCGTGGATCTCCTGGGGCGGGCGGGCGAACAGCCGATCCGGCCCCTCCAGGAAATGGCGCAGCGCCAGCAGCCGCCAGGCGGCGGTCGCGTAGTCGTGGGAGAGGGCGGGGGTCAGCAGCCGCTCCAGCAGGTCGAGGGTCCGGGGCGGGTCGTCCGGCTCGTGCAGGGCTGCGTGGATCAGCCGGTTGCGAAGGTCGTAATAGTGCTGCCAGGAGGTGGCCTTGGCATAGAACGGCTCATGCCAGACCGAGAGGCCGGGGGGCGTCGCGGTGGGCGCGCCCACCGCCGTCAGCCGGCGGGCCATGTCGAGGTCGTCGCCCCGCAGGAACAGCGGCGGCGGCAGGCCGGCGGCACGCAGGGCCGGCAGGGGCAGGGCGAAGAACCACCAGCCGTTGAACGCCTCCGCCTGCCGGGCGGCGAAGGGGGCGAGCCCCTCGGCCGTCGCCAGGTCCGCGCCCTGGGCGATCGGCCGGATCACCCCGAAGCGGTCGAGCGTCGCGCCCGCCTCGTGCACCCGCGTCGGCGCGCGCAGGTCGAGCATCGCGCCCCCCAGCGCCCGCGGCTCCCGCAGCAGGGCCAGGTGGTCGATGGCGCGGCCCAGCATCCGTCCGTCGAGCCGGATGTCGTCGTCCATCAGCAGGTGGTGGGTCAGGTCCGGCGCCTGCATCGCCTCGACCATGGTGCGGGCGAAGCCGCCGCAGCCGCCGAGGTTCGCCTGCTCGATCCGCGTCACTCGCGGGTCGGCGGCGAGCCGCCTCAGCTCCGGGTCCGCGAAGGGCGCGCCCTGGTTCACCAGCCAGATGCGGGCGATCTCCGGCCGCGCCGCGGCCGCGCGCAGCACCTCGGCCAGCGTCTCGGCCAGCGGCCCCTCCCGGTCGTGCGTCACCAGCCCCAGCGACAGGCGCACCGGGCGGGGCGCCGCCTGCACCGCCCAGCGGGCGGAGACGAGGCGCGCCGCCCCCTCCGCCCGGATCTCGGCCCAGAGCCGCCCGCGGGCGACCGAGGGGACGGGGAGGCGGACCGTCCCGCCCTCGCTGCGGACCCGCGCCAGGGTGCGCGCCGCGGCCTCCGGCGTCCGCGCGCGCAGGGCGAGGGTGACGGGCCCCTCCAGCACCGCCTCGAAGGCGAGCGCGCCGGGGACGCCGTGGGCGCGCCACCAGGGCAGCGGGAAATGGTTGAACCAGGTGTCGAGGGACAGCGTCTCGCCCGGCCCCAGCGCCATCGGGAAAGTCCCGGGGCGGCGCGGCCCGTCGGGGCCCTGCAGGCGCAGGTAGAGGGCCGGGGGCAGGCCGGGGGGCGCGTCCAGCGCCTCCCGGGCGGTGGTCCAGTCCGGCGTCCGGTCCGGCGTCGCCTCGGGGCGGGGTCCGCTCATCGGGGTCTCCGCCGCGGGGAAGGGCAGGGGCGGCTCAGGCCGCGGGCGCAAGGGGGCGGCTCAGGCCGTGGGCATAAGGGGGGGCGGCTCAGGCCGCCCGGCGCTGCGCGAGATAGGCCGAGGCCGCGTCCAGCGCCAGCCCGATCGTCACGTCCATGTCGAGATACTGGTAGGTCCCCAGCCGGCCCACGAAGGTCACGCCCTCGACCTGCGCCGCCCGCGCCTCGTAGTCCGACAGCATCTTCTTCTCCCCCAGCAGCCGGATCGGGTAGTAGGGGATGTCGTCCGCGCCGCAGTAGCGGGAGTATTCGCGGAACACGATGGTGCCCTCGTGCTCTTCCCAGGGCGAGAACCACTTGTGCTCCGAGATCCGGGTGAAGGGCACCTCCGGGTCGGGATAGTTCATCACCGCGCAGCCCTGGTAGTCGCCCGTCGCCCGCTCCCCCTCGAAGTCGAGCGTGCGGTAGCCGAGCCGCCCCATGTCGTAGCCGAACCAGCGATCCAGCGGGCCGGAGTAGAAGACGTGGTCGAAGGCCTCGTCCTGCTCCTCCCACTTGGCGCCCAGCCGCACCTCGATCAGCGGGTGGTCGAGGATCTTCTCGACGATGGCGGTGTAGCCGTGCTTCGGCATCCCCTGGTGGGGATGGTTGAAGTAGTTGTCGTCGTAGTTGAAGCGCAGCGGCAGGCGCTTGAGGATCGAGGCCGGCAGCTCGGTCGGGTCGATCCCCCACTGCTTGAGCGTGTAGCCCCGGAAGAAGGCGCGGTAGAGGTCGTCGCCCACGAAGCGCAGGGCCTGCTCCTCGAAGCTCTGCGGGTCCTCGATGTCCATGCGGGCCTGGGACTCGATGAAGGCGCGGGCCTCGGCGGGGGAGAAGGTCTTGCCGTAGAACTGGTTGATCGTGTGCAGGTTGATCGGCAGCAGGTAGACCGAGCCCTGCACCGTCGCCTTCACCCGGTTCACGTAGGGCATGAACTCGCCGAAGCGGTTGACGTAGTCCCAGACGCGGTCGTCGGCGGTGTGGAAGATGTGGGGGCCGTAGCGGTGGACCATGACGCCGGTCTGGGGATCGCGCTCGGTATGGCAGTTGCCCGCCACGTGGGGGCGTTCGTCGATGACGAGGCAGGGCAGGCCGGCCTCGGCCAGCTCCCGCGCGATCACGGCCCCGGAGAACCCGGCGCCCACGAGGCAGATGCGTCCCATGCGTCCCCACATGATGTTTGCGAATGGCCCCCGCTGAGGCGGCGCGGACCCTAGCAGCGGGGGTGGGGGGCGGCGCGTGGGGGGGGGGGGGGGGGGGGGCTGGGGGGGGGGGCGGTCCCGGGGGGGCCGGCGCGCCCGGGCGCCGGGGGGGCGCGGCCGGGGCTCGCGACGCCGCGCCCAGGCGCGGCGCGATGGCCATTGCTCCGCGGCCGGCCCGGCCCGATGCTGCGCCGCCCTCTCGCCCTGTCGTCGCGGGGCCGGTCGCCCGTCTCGCGAGGGGCCCGAGCCTTCCCGTGCGCGCTTCCGGATGCCTGCCGCCCATGCCGCCTGCCCTGATCCCGTCGCCGACCTCTTCGACGCCCGCGCCCCGGTCCGCGGCCCCTGCGCCGCCCGCCCGGCGGCGCGGTCCTGGCGCGGGGGGGCTGGCGGTCCTGCTCCTTCTGGCGCTCGGCGCCTGCGCCGGCGATCAGCCGCGGGCGGAGGCGAGGCTGCGGGCCGCGTCGCTGGAGACGGTCGAGGTGCTCGCCCGCGAATCCGCTCCGGCGCGGCGCGACCTGGACGACGCGGGGTTCGAGGCGCTGGCCATGGCCGAGATGCGCCGGGGCGAGGAGACCGCCCTGGTGTTCCGCAACCTGCGCGCCGTCCCCTACGCGCAGGGCGCGCTCGTCTGCGGCGAGTTCCGGCCCCGCGACGCCTCGCCCCACGACCCCTGGCGACGCTTCGTGGGCGGGGCGCTGCCCGGGATCGCGTGGACCGAGTTCTCCGCCGACTGGATCACGCGGGCGGGCAACGCGGGGATCGTCGACGCCTGCGGCTGAGTCCCGCCGCTCGTATTCCGATCGGGGAGTTCGTTCCATTAACGCTCGGATTTCCTGTCGTTTTCGGGATGGGATGCGGTTTCCGGGCGGGTCCCGTCGCGGCATCTGCGGCCGTTGAGACACAGGTCGCCACGTGCCTCCACGTCGGCCGGGCCGTTCTTTTGAAATCGCGGATCGGGGCCCCAGTCTCGTGGCTCCTGAGGGGGGGCGACACCTCAACTAAGGAGCGAGACATGCGTGGACTGATCATGGCGGCCGCCGCCGCACTCACCACGCTTCCTGGCATCGCCGCCGCGGATCAGACCGTCTACTTCGCGATCGACAGCGCCCGCATCGACGCCGCCGGCATGGAGTCCATCGCCGCCGCCGCCGAGGAGTATCGCACGGAGGGCGAGACTGCGGTCTCGGTCGTCGGCCACACCGACACCACCGCGTCGCCCGAGTACAACTTCGCCCTGTCGCGTCGGCGGGCCGAGGCCGTCTCGGCCGAGCTGGTCGCCCGCGGGGTTCCCAGCGACGCGATCACCACCGCCGGCCGGGGCGAGTCCGACCTCGCCGTCACCACCGGAGACGGGGTGAGCGAGGCGCGCAACCGCCGGGCGGTGATCACCGTCGACCTCGCCGCCACGCCGATGGCGCCCGTGCTGGAGCCGGCCGCCTCGACCGAGTGGAACCGCTGGACGGTGGGCGTGGGCCCCTACGTGGCCTTCAACAACGAGAGCGGCGAGGAAGGCTGGTACGTCGGCGGCAACCTGGTGGCCTCCTACCACGCGACCCCGAACGTCGTGGTCAGCGGCGAGCAGGCCGTGTTCTGGGCCTTCGGCGCGGACAAGGAGGGCGTCGGCAGCCGCACCGCGCTGGGGCTCGACTACGACTTCAGCGGCTACGGGCTGGGCGACGGGATCGTGCCCTACGTGGGCGCCAACGTGGGCTATCTGACGGTCGACGGCTCCAGCCGCGGCGGTTTCTTCGCAGGGCCGGAGATCGGCCTGCAGTTCCACGGCTTCACCGCCAAGGTCGCCTATGACTTCGTCGACGACCGCGACGCGGGCGAGGGCGTGATCTCCGCCACGCTGGGCTACGTCGTGCAGTTCTGATCGCCGCGCGGCGCCGCCGCCTTCGGGCGGCGGCGCCGACGCTCTGCGGAGGGCGGGGCTCAGCCCCAGCCGGGCTCGGAATCCCAGTCGAACGAGGCCGGCATCCCCTCCGGCGGGGCCTTGGAGAAGGCCGCGGGGCGTTTCTCGATGAACGAGGTCACGCCCTCCTTGCCGTCCTCCATCGACAGCTCGTAGATCGCGCGGCTGTCGAGCTTGTGGGCCTCCATCGGGTGCGCGGCGCCCGCCATCCGCCACAGGAGCTGGCGGTTCACCGCGACCGACACCGGCGACAGGCCGTCGATGTAGCGCCGCGCGGTCGCGCGGGCCTCGGCCATCAGGTCCTCGGGCTCCACCACCTTCGTGCAGAAGCCGGCCGCCAGCAGCTTGTCGGCGGTCAGGATCTCGGCGGACATCGCCCAGTCGAGCGCGGTCTGCATGCCGACGAGGCGGGGGAGGAACCACGACGAGCAGGCCTCCATGCACACGCCGATCTTGGCGAAGACGAAGCCGATCCGCGCCTTGGTCGAGCAGATGCGGGCGTCCATCGGGAGCGTCATCGTCGCCCCGATGCCCACGCCCGCCCCGTTGATCGCCGCGATCACCGGCTTCTTCATCCGGAAGATCCGCAGCGTGATCGTGCCGCCGGTGTCGCGGTTGCGCTCCATCGCCGCCGGATCCGAGGCCGAGACGCTCTCGTCCAGGCCGAAGACGTTGCCCTCGGAGCTGAGGTCCATGCCGGCGCAGAAGGCGCGGCCCTCGCCGGTGAAGATCACCGCGCGGACCTCCGGGTCGGCGTCGGCGCGGTCGAGGGCGGCCAGGATCTCGCCGGCCATCTCCACGGTGAAGGCGTTCAGCATCTCGGGCCGGCTGAGGGTGATCGTGGCGATCGCGTCCTCGACCTCGTAGCGCAGGGTGGCGTAGCTCATGGTGGTCTCCTCCCGAAAGTCGCGGCGAAGGTATCACCTTGCCGGCCGGTCGCGAGAGGCCATCTGACGCGCATGGACGATCTCATCTGCCCCCTCTGCCTGCGCCCGATCCCGCCGGGCGCGCGCGCCACGATCCACCACCTGACGCCGAAGCTGAAGGGCGGGGCGAAGGGGCCGACCGCCCTGATGCACAAGATCTGCCATGACGAGATCCACGCCCGCCTCACCGAGGCCGAGATCGCCCGCGAGGCCGCCACCCCCGAAGCCCTGCGCGCCCACCCCGCCATGCAGCGATTCCGCGCCTGGATCGCGACCAAGCCGCCCGACTTCGACGCTCGGACTCTCGCGAGCCTCAGGCGGCGGCGGAAGCGGCGCTGAGGGATCGCGCGCTCGTGAACCGCGATCCCGCCCGGTGGGGGCCTGAAATCGCTGGGTTTTCCGGGGCGCCCCTTGCCTGCGACATTTTTCTGACCATCTCGCTCGGATAAGGCCTTTTCCCGAGCGGTTTCGTCGGTCAATGTCCCGACGCGTCGACTCAGGATCTCCCTGGTCTCCTTTTCGGCCTTCACTCTGCGGAGCGCCGCCCTATGATCGTGTGCCACTGCGCCCGGATCAAATCGTCGGACATCCAGGCGGCCGTCGCCTGGATGCGCGCCGCCGACCCGACGGCCCTGATCACCCCGGGCAAGGTGTATCGCGCGCTCGGCAAGCGCCCGGACTGCGGCGGATGCGTCGCGCTGTTCGTGGACGTGCTGCGGGCGGATCAGAACACCGGCGTGCCGCCCGTGCTTCGCGGGCTGCGCAAGCCGGCGGATAGGAGACGGACCCGATGAAGGGCGACGAGAAGGTCATCGAATACCTCAACAAGGGCCTGCGCAGCGAGCTGACGGCGATCAGCCAGTACTGGCTGCACTATCGCCTTCAGAAGGACTGGGGCGTGGGCAAGCTGGCGGAGAAGTCCCGCCAGGAGTCGATCGAGGAGATGGTCCACGCGGACAAGTTCATCGACCGCATCATCTTCCTGGAGGGCCACCCGAACCTGCAGGTCCTCGACCCGCTGCGCATCGGCGAGACGGTCAAGGAGACGCTGGAGTGCGACCTGGCCGCCGAGCTGGACGCGCTGAAGCTCTACCGCGAGGCTCGCGACCACTGCGAGAAGGTGGGCGACTACACCTCGAAGAACATCTTCGAGGAGCGGATCCGCGACGAGGAAGGCCACACCGACTACCTCGAGACCCAGCTCGAGCTGATCGAGAAGATGGGCGAGGAGAAGTACATCCAGCTCAACGCGACCTCGGCCGACAAGGAGGACTGATCCTCCCCAGGCCAGGGTCTTGCAACGGGCCGGCGCGGCGACGCGCCGGCCTTTTTCATGCGCGGCGGTCGGCCTCGGCGGGGCGTGGGGAACCGGCGCCAGGCGGCCGCCATCGGTTGTCGAGCGGGCGGGCGCGGGCGCAGGGTGGGGGTCGCCGGGGCGGAGGGCGTCCGGCGGGCCCGCGGAGGGATCATGGCGAAGGCGCCGTCGGAATTCGTGCTCTACGTCGAGGACGCGCTGCGCGGGCTGGGCCCGGTCGAGCGCAGCCGCTTCTTCGGCGGCTGGTGCTTCGCGATGCGCGGCGCCCGCTTCGCCTATGTGCTCCGCGACAGGCTCTGGTTTCCCGTCGACGAGCCCCTGCGCGAGGCGCTGGTCGCCGAGGGCTGCGGGCCCTTCGAATACGAGAAGGGCGGCCGGACGATCACCGTGGCGAAGTTTCACGAGGCGCCCTCGGCCTGTCTCGACGATCCTGATGCGCTGCTGGAGTGGGCCGGGCGCTCCGCCCGCGCCGCCGGGGCGATGTAGACCGGGCTTCCGGGTCCTCGCCGCCGCGCTCCCGGGCGGGCCCCGGGCTCGACCCGGGGCCTCTCGCGGCCCGCCGCAAGGCGCCCGGCCGGGGATCGCGATTGACAGGGCGGCGAGCCTGCCGCCTGATGGTTCGCATGATGCCCATCATATGGAATCGCCTGTGACCGACGCCCCCGACGACCCCGACGCCGACGGCCCCCGCGCCCGCGCCAAGCGGGAGTCGCTGCGCCGGATCCTCGTCGCCGCCTCCGCCCGGCTGCGGCGGGAGGGGCTGGCGGGCGCGGCCATCGCGCCGGTGATGAAGGAGGCCGGGCTGACCCACGGCGCCTTCTATGCGCATTTCCGCGACAAGGACGACCTCGCCGTCGCCGCCTTCCGCCAGGCCTTCGCGACCGAGCGGGAGCGCTGGATCGGCACGGCGCGCGACGGCTCCTGGCCCGCCCGCGCCCGGCGTCTGGCGGGGCGCTACCTGACGAAGCGCCACCGCGACGAACCCGGCGAGGGCTGCGCCTTCGCCGCGCTGGCGACCGACGCCGCCCGCGCGCCCGAGCCCTTCCGCGAGGCCTATGCGCAGGAGCTGCGTGCCACCCTTGCCGCGATCCGCGGCGCCCCCGACGACGACCCGATGCGCCCGCCGCCGCTGGACCACGCGGCGGCGATGCTGGCGCTGTGCGTGGGGGGGCTGTCGCTCGCCCGCGCCGTGAACGACCCCGAGCTCTCCGAGCGGCTGCTCGCCGCCTGCCACGACGCGGCCGGGCGGCTGGCGGAGGCCGACGCCGCCGCCGCGCCCCCGGACTGACCCCCCCGGACCGGCCCCCCCCCGAACCTACCCCCAGACTGCGCAACCAAGGGAGGCGCGCATGACCCACGATCCCACCCCCTATGCGGCCAAGAAGAGCCGGGCGGTGATGGGCACGCCCATGGCCTATGTCGACGAGGGCGAGGGCGATGCGATCGTCTTCCAGCACGGCAACCCGACCTCCTCCTACCTGTGGCGCGACGTGATGCGCCGCTGCGAGGGCCTGGGACGGCTGGTCGCCTGCGACCTGGTGGGGATGGGCGACAGCGGCAAGCTCTCGCCCTCCGGCCCCGACCGCTACGGCTATGCCGAGCAGCGCGACCACCTCTTCGCGCTGTGGGACGCGCTGGCGCTGGGGGACCGGGTGACGCTGGTGCTGCACGACTGGGGCTCGGCGCTGGGCTTTGAGTGGGCCTGGCGGAACCCCGAGCGGGTGCGCGCCATCGTCTACATGGAGGCGATCGTGACCCCGGTGACCTGGGCCGACTGGCCGGAAAACGCGCGCAAGGTGTTCCAGGGCTTCCGCTCGGAGGCCGGCGAGGCGATGGTGCTGGAGAAGAACGTCTTCGTGGAGCGGGTGCTGCCCGGCTCGATCCTGCGCACGCTCTCGCAGGCGGAGATGGACGAGTACCGCCGCCCGTTCCTCGAGCCCGGCGAGAGCCGCCGGCCCACCCTCAGCTGGCCCCGGATGATCCCCATCGAGGGGGAGCCGGCGGAGGTGGTGGAGATCGTCGAGGGCTACTCGGCCTTCCTCGCGCAGAGCGGGATCCCGAAGCTCTTCGTCAACGCCGACCCGGGCTCGATCCTGGTGGGGCGCCAGCGGGAGGTCTGCCGGGGCTGGGCGAACCAGCAGGAGATCTCCGTCCCGGGCCTGCATTTCATCCAGGAGGACTCGGGCGCCGAGATCGGGGACGCGATCCGCAGGTTCCTGGAGGGGCTGGGCGACTGAGGGCGCTCGGAGCCGCGCCCTGGAGGGAGCAGTCTACAGGCGCCCTGCGGGCGGGCTTGGCTGCGTCGCGATGCTGGGGAGGGCTGGAGGGCTTGGAGAGGGGGGAGCCTCCGTCGGGCTCCTGACTCACCCAAGAACAAGCCCGCGCCTGTCCTCCGGACCCGTCTCTCGCTTGCGATGCCTGAGCGACTCGGCCCCCGGGGTCAAGGACGAGCCGCGCAGAGCGCGGTCGCTTCGCGATCCTTGACCCCGGGGGCCGAGTCGCTCTTTCCGGCATCCGCGAGAGACGGCTCCGGAGAACAGGCGCTTTGCGAGGCGTGGCCGGCGTCGCGCCGGGGCGCTTCCGGCGGGGGCGCGCGCGGGCCCTTTTCTCCCTGTGCAGGGGGCGCGGGGTTCGGATAGGCTCCGCCCCGGTTCGACGCAGCTACCCCCGGGAGGAGACAAGAAATGACCGACGAGCAGGGGCCGCGCGCCTACGGCTTCGACACGCTGCAGATCCATGCCGGCGCCCGGCCCGACCCCGCCACCGGGGCGCGGCAGACGCCGATCTACCAGAACACCGCCTATGTGTTCCGCGACGCCGAGCATGCGGCCGCGCTCTTCAACCTGCAGGAAGTGGGCTACATCTACTCGCGCCTGACCAACCCCACGGTCTCGGCGCTGCAGGAGCGGATCGCGACGCTGGAAGGCGGCGCGGGGGCGGTGTGCACCGGCTCGGGCCATGCGGCGCAGATCATGGCGCTGTTCCCGCTGATGTCGCCGGGCGACGACGTGGTCGTGTCGAACCGGCTCTACGGCGGCACGGTCACCCAGTTCTCGCAGACCTTCAAGCGCTTCGGCTGGAAGGCGAAATTCGTCGACATGGACAAGCCGGGCGAGGTGGCGCGGGCCTGCGGCAAGCGCACCAAGGCGATCTTCTGCGAGTCGATCTGCAACCCGGGCGGCTACGTCACCGACCTGCCGAAGATCGCGGCCGTGGCCGAGAAGAAGGGCCTGCCGCTGATCGTCGACAACACCTCGGCGACGCCCTACCTCTGCAAGCCCATCGAGATGGGGGCGACGCTGGTGGTGCACTCGACCACCAAGTACCTGTCGGGCTCGGGCCAGGCGATGGGCGGGGCGATCGTGGATTCGGGCGCCTTCGACTGGTCGGCCTCGGGCAGGTATCCCTCGCTGAGCGAGCCGGAGCCCGCCTATCACGGGCTGAAGTTCCACGAGACCTTCGGGCCGCTGGCCTTCACCTTCCACTCGATCGCCATCGGGCTGCGCGACCTCGGGATGACCCAGGCGCCGATGAACGCCTTCCTGACCCTGCTGGGGATCGAGACGCTGAGCCTGCGGATGGCCAAGCACGTGGAGAACGCGAAGAAGGTCGCCGAGTGGCTGGAGAACGACCCGCGGGTCGAGTCCGTCAGCTATGCCGGGCTGAAGTCGTCTCCGTATTACCGCCGTGCCCGAAAAATCTATCCCAAGGGCGCGGGCGGGCTGTTCACCTTCGCGGTGAAGGGCGGCTACGAGGCCTGCGTGAAGCTGGTGGATTCGGTGGAGATCTTCTCCCACGTCGCCAACCTGGGCGACACGCGCAGCCTGCTGATCCACTCCGCCTCGACCACCCACCGCCAACTGACGCCCGAGCAGCAGGAGGCGGCGGGGGCCGGGCCCAACCGGGTGCGCATGTCGATCGGGATCGAGGACGCCGACGACCTGATCGCGGACCTCGACCAGGCGCTGGCCAGGGCCACGGCCTGAGCGTGAACCGCCGCCTGCGCGCGATCCTGGCGGGGCTGACCGTCGCGGCCTGGGCCGCGGCGGGAGGCGCCGCGATGGCGCAGGCGGCGGGCGAGGGCTTCGACGCGCCCTCGCCCGGGCTGCACGTCCCCCCGCCCAACCCCCGCGGCGCGGCCGAGGAGGCGGAGGCGGCCGCTGCGGAGGCGCCGGAGAGCCCGGCGGCGGCGGGGCCGGCGTTTCCGCCGCCCTCGCCGGGCCTGTTCGTGCCGCGGCCCAATCCGCGGGCGAGCCGGGCCTCGGCCGAGGTCTTCGCGCCGCCGGTGGAGACCGCCCCGGCGCAGACGCAGACGACCGCCGCGGTGCGCCTGTTGCCCGCGCCGCGCCCGGATCGCGCCCGGCCGAGCCCGCCGGACGTCTTCGCCCCGCCCGCCAACGCAGCCCCCGATGCGGCCCGGGCCGGGCCGCCGCCGCCGCTGGCGCGGCCGAGCGAGACCCCCGCGCGGCCAGCGGCGGCGACGGCGCGACGGCCGGAATCGGTCTCCTCCCCCGGCGAGGGGCGGGAGGCCCCGGGCTCCGCGGCGCGGACCTCCCAGGGGGCGACGGGGGGGCGGATGGACCTCGACGCGGTCACGCTGATCGGGATCTTCGGGGACGTGAACGCGCCGCGGGCGCTGCTGCGGCTGCCCTCGGGGGAGATCGCCAGGGTCTCGCAGGGGCAGGCGATCGGAGGGATCACGGTGACCCGGATCACCTCTGAAGGGGTGGCGGTGCGGTCCTCGGCGGGGCAGCGGATCCTGCGGATGCCGTGAAGGAGGGGCCGGGCGCCCTGCGGGCAGGCTTGGCTACTGCGCGTTTGCGACTGGGCGGGGCGCGGGGGGCGCAGGGGGAGCCTCCGGCGGGCTCCTGAATCACCAGAGAACAAGGCCCGCGCCTGTTCTCCGGATCCGTCTCTCGCTGATGGATGCCTGAGCGACTCGCCCCCGGCCGTCAAGGACAAGCCCGCGCAAGCGCGGGTCGCTTCGCGATCCTTGACGGCCGGGGGCGAGTCGCTCTTTCCGGCATCCGCGAGAGACGGCTCCGGAGAACAGGCGCTTGGCGAGGGCCGCAGGCCGTGCGCCGGGGCGCTTGCGGCGGGCGGGGCGCCAGGGGCGGGGAGGGGGTCAGGCGACGGCGGAGAGGAGGCGCTGGGCGTTCTCCTTCAGGATCAGGGGGCGGACCTCGTCGCGGAAATCGGCCTGGTCGAAGGCGGCGAGCCACTTCTCCGGGGCGATCATCGGCCAGTCGGAGCCGAACAGCATCTTCGTCTTCAGCATCGTGTTGGCGTAGCGCACCAGGATCGGGGGGAAGTACTTCGGGCTCCAGCCGCTCAGGTCGATGTAGACGTTGGGCTTGTGCTGGGCGACGGAGAGCGCCTCCTCCTGCCAGGGAAAGCTGGGGTGCGCGAGGATGATCGGCATGTCGGGGAAATCCACCGCCACGTCGTCGATATGCATCGGGTTCGAGTACTTCAGCCGCATCCCGTTGCCGCCCCGCATGCCGGAGCCGACGCCGGTCTGGCCGGTGTGGAAGAGCGCGGGCTTGCCGGTCTCGGCGATGGCTTCGTAGAGGGGGTAGGCCATGCGGTCGTTGGGGAAGAACCCCTGCATGGTGGGGTGGAACTTGAAGCCCTGCACGCCGTGGTCGCGCACCAGGGTGCGGGCCTCGCGGGCGCCGAGCCGGCCCTTGGCGGGGTCGATCGAGGCGAAGGGGATCAGGATGTCGGAGTTCTCGGCGGCGAGCTCCGCCACCTCCTCGTTGCGGTAGCGGCGGTAGCCGGTCTCGCGCTCGGCATCCACCGGGAAGATCACCGCGGCGATGTCGTGCTCGCGGTAGTGGGCGGCGGTCTGGGGGATCGTGGGCGGATGGGTCCAGGGGGCGCCGAAGTACTTCGCCATCGTCGTCTGCAGCTCGTCGTAGCCGTCGTCGGAGTGGCAGCCGCAGGGCTCCTCCGCATGAGTGTGGAAGTCGATGGCGCGGACCTTGGAGAAATCGACCATGTCAGGCTCCTTCAGACCCGGATCAGGGCGGGGTCTTCGTTGTCGTAGAGCCGCTCCAGCAGGGCGGCGCGGCGGGTCAGGATGCGGCGGGGGTTGAGAGAGCCCTTGTCGGTGATCTCGCCGTCCTTCAGGGACGGCGGCTCGGCCAGGATCAGCGCGCGGGAGATGCGGCGCGACGAGCCGGTGGCGGCCCCGGCCAGGCGGTCGAGGACGGCCTCGATCTCCGCCTGCAGATGCGCGTCGATCAGCGCGCCCTGGGAGGTGGTCGCCCCCGCCGCGCGGTCGGGGCGGGGGAAGATCAGCAGGCCGATCTCGCCGCGGTCGTGGCCGCAGATCACCACGTCCTGCACGAGGCCGCGCAGGGCGTCCAGCGCCTCCATCCGCAGGCGGCCGGACTGGACCCAGGCGCCGGTGGTCAGCTTGAAGTCCTCCGCCACGCGGCCGTCGAAGGTCAGGCCGCGGGCGGGGTCGCCCGGGTCCACGAAGCGCACGGCGTCGCCGGTGACGAGAAAACCGTCGGCGTCGAAGGCGGCCGCCGTGCGCTCCGGGTCGCGGTGGTAGCCGGGCATCACGTTGGGGCCCTTCACCCGCAGCTCGCAGCGCATTTCGGCGTCGGGGATCAGCTTCGCCTCGACCCCGGGCAGGGGCACCCCGATGACGCCGGAGCGGCCGATCGGCTCGTGCAGCATGATCGCGGCGGGGGCGGTCTCGGTCATGCCCCAGGAGGTGATCATCAGGGGCAGGCGGCCACGGACCTCGAGCGCCATTTCCTCGAGCCGGGTCCAGACGGCCTGGGGCAGCGAGGCGCCGGCGTAGAAGATCAGGTCGAGGTCGCGGAAATAGGCCTCGCGCAACTCCCGGTCCGCCTCCATCGCCTGCACCAGCATCGAGAAGCCGACGGGCACGTTGAAGCTGATCGTGCCGCCGCGGGCGCGGATGTTGGCGGCGGAGGTCGCGAAGTCGGCGGCGGTGGGGCGGCCGTGGTCGATGCTCATCGTCCCCCCCAGCGCCAGCATCATGTTGATGTTGTGCGAGCCGCCGAAGACGTGGTTCCAGGGCAGCCAGTCCACGATCCGCTGGGGCCGGTCCTTCAGGAACGGCAGCACCGAGAGCATCTGCGCCTGGTTCGCGCACATCATCCGCTGCGTGGTCAGCACGCCCTTGGGGTCGGAACTCGACCCCGAGGTGAACAGGATTTTTGCAATGGCGTCCGGACCGACGCGGGCGTGGGCCGCCTCCAGCGCCGGGCCGGGGTCGCCGGCCAGCAGGTCGGCGAAGGGGGCGACGGGGCGCGGGGCGCCCTCGGGGGCGACGGCGACGATCTCGACGCCCTCGAAGACCGGGCGGGCGAGGGCGGAGGCGTAGCGGGCGGCGTCCGACACGAAGACCATCGCCGGGGCCAGTTTTTGAATGGCGTAGTCGAGGCGGGGCTGCGCCTCCTCGATCAGCGAATACTGCTCGGCGAGGGGGGAGGTCGGGACGCCCGCGTATTGCGCGGCGTAGGAGAGGATCGCGTGGTCGACGCCGTTGCCCGAGAGGATCGCGATGGGCGTGTCGGGGCCGAGGCCGCGGGCGACCAGCGAGGCCGCCACGGCGCGGACCTGGCCCAGGACCTGCGCATAGGTCAGGTCCCGCCAGCCCTCGCCGGCGCGTTCGGAGAGGAAGACGTGCTCCGGCGTCTCCGCGGCCCAGCGGTGCAGCCAGACGGCGGTGGTCTCCACCACCGCGGGGTCGAGGGGCGTGGCGGTGGTCAGGTGCAGCGCCTCCCTCCGGCGCTCGACCCTGGCCGAGGGCGGGACCAGGCGCAGGCCGGTGACGGCATCCCTGCCGGCGAATTCCTTCATCGTGTCCTCCCTGGGGGCCGGTCTTGGCGCCGGCGCCGCCTGCGAATGGGTCAGTCGGTGGCGCGGTCGATCGCGAGCAGCAGGGCGTGCAGACGCTCGCGGTCCTCGGGGGCGAGGGCGGCGAAGAGGCGGGCCTCGTGGGCGTGGACCAGCGCCTCGGCCTTCGCCCAGGCGCGGCGGCCCTTCAGGGTGGCGCGCAGGGCGTAGCTGCGGCGGTCGCCCTTGACGCGGTTGCGGGCGATCAGGTCGGCGTTCTCCAGCTCGTCCACCAGCACCACCACGCCCGAGCGCTCGACCTTCAAGGCCTGGGCGAGCTGGGTCTGGGTGATGTCCGGGTTCTCCAGGATCACCGCCAGGGCCGAGAAGGTGGCGACCCGCAGGCCGGCGGGGGCCAGCGTCCCGGTCATGTCAGCGCGCACCTTCATGTAGACGCGCTTCATGTTGTAGCCGGCGAACTGGCGGAGCCGCTCGTCGGTGACCTCCGAGGGGGCGGCGCTGGGCGTGGGCTCGGGCATCGCGTCCTTCCTCAGCGGGCCACGGCCTGCACCAGCCAGAAGCTGAGCGCAGGGAAGGCGATGAGCAGCGTGAGCCGCAGGAACTCGGCGGCGATGAAGGGGGAGACGCCGCGGAAGATCGCGGCAGTGGGGATGTCGCGGGCCATGGCGGAGATCACGAAGAGGTTCATGCCCACGGGCGGCGTGATCATCCCCATCTCGACCACCACCAGGGTGATGATGCCGAACCACAGGGCCTGCTGCTCCGGCGTCAGGCCGAAGTCGAGCGCCATCACCGTGGGGAAGAACACCGGCACGGTCAGCAGGATCAGCGACAGGCTGTCCATCACGCAGCCCATCACCAGGTAGAAGGCCACGATGCAGAGCAGCACGGTCATCGGGGCGATGCCGGCCTCGCCGAACCAGGCCGCGACCTCCATCGGCATGCGCGACAGGGCCAGCGCCACGTTGAACAGGTCGGCGCCGAAGACGATGGCGAAGATCATCGCGGTGGAGGCCGCCGTCTCGATCAGGCTGTCGAGCAGCGCCCGCAGGCTGAGCGCGCCCTTCAGGAGCCCCGCGAGCAGGGTCATCGAGACGCCGACGGAGGCGCCCTCGGCCGGGGTGAAGATCCCTCCGTAGATGCCGCCGAGCACCACCACGAAGATCGCCACGATATGCCAGATGCCGCCCAGCGCGCGCAGCCGGGCGGAGAGGTCGACGCCCGCGTGGGCTGGCCCCTCGGCGGGCCGAAGGCGGGTGTAGACGGCGATGGCGAGGCAGAAGCCGATGACCGCCAGCGTG